>Ga0207708_10000796_pt1 | contig 23805 bp, 11 predicted proteins | sample KBSK5101metaG_FD_184340 | JGI IMG/M metagenome (GOLD analysis project Ga0207708, IMG submission 184340) | Corn, switchgrass and miscanthus rhizosphere microbial communities from Kellogg Biological Station, Michigan, USA - KBS K5-10-1 metaG... | ecosystem: Host-associated > Plants > Roots >...
AGCAGGTCGAGGTCGCCGTCGTTGTCGATGTCGGCGTAGGCCGCGCCGCGCGCGACGACGCGCTGCTGCAGCGCGGCCCCGGACTTCGCGGTCACTTCCTCGAAACGGCGCTTCCCGGCATTCCTGAACAGGTGCGCCGGCTGCGCATAGGTGATCTTCGGCTGCACGGTGTTGATGTCGTCGGCGACGTGGCCGTTCGCCGCGAAGATGTCGGGCATCCCGTCGAGGTCGTAGTCGAAGAAGAAGCACGCGAAGGTCAGCGTCAGCAGCGAGGCGCGCCCGATCCCGGACGAAGGGGCCTCGTCGATGAACAGCCCCTTCCCGTCGTTCACGTAGAGCGACATCATCTCGTTCGAGAAGTTGCCGATGACGAGGGTCTGGCGGCCGGAGCCGTCGATGTCGGCGGCGTCCACGCCCATGCCCGCGCGCGCCACGCCTGCCTCGTTGAACGCGACGCCGGCGGTCATCCCCATGTCCTGGAAGGTGCCGTCGCGGCGGTTGCGATAGAGGCGATTGGGCTGCGTGTCGTTGGCCACGAAGATGTCGGGCCACCCATCGTCGTCCACGTCGATCAGCGCGACGCCCAGCGCCTTGCTCGCGGGATCGAGGAGGCCGGCCTTCTTCGTCACGTCCTCGAAGGTGCCGTTGCCGCGGTTGTGATAGAGCGTCGGGCTGCGCCCCTTGTAGGACTCGGGCGTGCAGTACGACTTCGACTTGCCGTCGAGCGAGCAGAAGAGATCGTTGGCCGCCGTCCACTCGACGTAATCGGCCACGAAGAGATCGAGGTGGCCGTCGCGGTCGTAGTCGAGCCACATCGCGCCGGTCGAGAAGCCCTCGTGCCCGACGCCTGCCGCCGCCGAGACGTCCTTGAACTTGCCGCCGCCCTGGTTCCTGAACAGGCGGTTCTGCCCGAGCGCGGTGACGTAGATGTCGACGTTGCCGTCGTTGTCGTAGTCGGCGGCGGCCACGCCCATGCCGTACATCTCGACGGCGAGGCCGGCCTCGCGCGTGACGTCGGTGAACGTGCCGTTCTTGTTGTTGTGATAGAGCGCCGGGTACCCGGCCGCGCCAGCCTGCGACGGGAAGTGCGTCGAGTTGATCAGCAGGATGTCCTGCCAGCCGTCGTTGTCGTAGTCGAGAAACGCGCAACCCGACCCGAGCGTCTCGGGCAGGAATTTCTTGCCGAAGGCGCCGTTGACGTGGCGGAACTTGATGCCGGACGCGGCCGTCACGTCGGTGAAGACAGGCGGGCTCGCCGGCGCCGCCGACAACCCGAGGGCGATCAAGGTCGTCGCGAGCAGCGCCTTCATTGCTGGGACCGACCCTCGACACGGCTCGGGGCAGGCCCGGCGTGCTCGTGGATCTGCTGGCGCTCGTTGTTGTCCTCGGGGTGCAGCCGCCGGTAGGGACCAGTGATCGCCTGCGAGGACTCGTCGGCCTTGAAGCGCAGATAGAGCTGGCGCTCGCGCGCCGCCGCCGTGGCGTCGCCGAGCCCCTGGTAGCTGAGCATCATGTTGTAGTGCGCCTGCAGATCTTCGGGATCGATCCCCAGCACCTTCTGGAACGCGTCGAGCGCTTCAGGGAACTTGCGCTGGAGGAACAGCACGCGCCCGAGCTGGTTCTGGACGACGCGATCGCGCGGGTACTGCGCGGCCGCGCGCTGCAGGTGATCGACGGCCTCGTCATAGCGGCCGAGCGCCTTCAAGGCGGTGCCCAGGAAGAAGTGCGTCTTGGCCAGGTTGGGATCGATCTTCAGCGCCTCGCGCAGCAGCGTCTCGGCGTCCTCCATGCTGCCCTGCTGGATCCGTGCGCGCGCGGCATTGACCCAGCCGTCGGCGTACTTGGGATCCATTCTCGTCACCTTCAGGAACGTGCTTTCGGCGTTGGTGATGTCCCCCTGCAGCAGCAGGCCGATGCCGTAGTCGTTCCATCGCTCGCGGACCACGGGATTCATCACCGGCGCCGACGCCGGCAGCGCGGCGCCGCGCGGCAGCACCGCCAGGTCCACGGACGCATTGGCCATGACGGTCGTCGGAATGTCCGGAATCGCCTTGATGCCGCCCGATACCCGAGACGTGTCCCCGGAGAACACCCACTTGCCATCGTCATAGGCCGGCGCGACGGCGGGATTCTTGTCCGCTGGATCGCGTACGCCCGCATACGCGAACTGCGTGTTCCACCAGGCGAACTTGCGGTAGTTCACCTTGGCGCGCAGCGTGATTTTCGACCCGGCATCCTCGGGAATGTTCAGGCGATAGTGAATGGTATCGGCGGCGCCCGGCGGAATCAGCCGCACGTAGGCGACCGATCGCGCCGCCCAGGCGTTGCGCTTGTTGATGACGTTGCCGCGTTCGTCGAGCAGGAGCGACCGATAGAAATGCGCCGCCGGGTCGACCGGTCCCTTTCCCTCGTCGGCAACCGCACCGCTGTGGAAAATCGTGCGTCCGGTTTCGTCCACCGCTTCGAGCTCGACCCAGACGTCGAAGGCGTCTACCGTCCCGCCCGGGAAGAAGTGGCCGACCTTGCGCGTGCGCACGACCACTTCGACGCGCACGGAATCGCCGCGGCGGACCGACGCACCGACCTTGTCGAGCGGCGCGATGACGTCGGCAGGCGGCGCGAGGACGTTGGCGGCGGCCCCGAAATTCATCGACTCCTCGCCGACGGCAAACGTGCTCGCCGCGGCAGGCTCCGCCGTCGCCTTCATCGTCTGCGTCGCAGGGGCCGCTGACGCCGGCTCACGCACGAGTCCGAACACGTCGACCGAGATCTGGCCGTCCTGCAGGAAGGTCTGCACCGCCTGCAACTGGACCTTGTCGCCGTTGACGTAGGGCACAGCGGTGTTGGCGGCGGCGAACCGATGCGAACGGACGAAGCCGTTCTTCGCCGCGGGATCGTTGGAGCGGATCTGCGGCATGTGGCAGTCGGCGCACTTCTGCGACACCTTCGGGTAATAGAAGGACCGCGCGCCTTCGCCGGAAATGCCCGAGGCCTGCCAGTTGTCGTAGTCGTTGAAGCCGCGGAACCAGCGGTAGCTGTTCACCGGCACGTCGAGGTGCACCTTGTGGCACGACGAGCAGAAGTCCGGCGTCTGTTTCGTGTGGAACGGCTTGAGGAAGATCTCCTTGTGCGGCTGCGGATCGATCAGCGTCATGCGATCGTGCGCGAAGCGCAGGATCGGGTTGTCGCTGGCGGCGAGATCGTGCAGCGGCGGGTACTCGATCTCGAAGTCCCCCTGCCCCATCGTGCTGCGCACCCTGGTGATGGCATGGCACGACGTGCACGCCAGGCCGGCCTGCGCTTCTGCGGTATCGATCTGCTCCTTGATCGGCTTGTCGAACCGGCCGTTGAAGAACACCGCGTGATCGTGGCAGCCGGCGCACCACTTCGACGGCTGCGTGCCGATGGTGTCCTGCATGTACTCGATCGACTTGCGGTACCACTGGTTGTTGAACGACGAGAAGTGGTGCATCGACGACTTCCACTGCTCGTAGATGTCCGTGTGGCACCGGCCGCACGACTCGCTGGTCATGAAGAAGGTCGACGGGATCGTGCGGTGCACGTTGGTGTCGGCGGCCGACGGAAAGAACGGGCTCGACGGCCCGGCGCCTTCCTCGTCCATCACCATCGGCGGAATCTTCGGGTTGGCGATGCGGTAGGCGGCCTCGCGTCTGGCGGGACGCGCGCCGATCGCAATCGCGGACGCCGTGCCCGCCGCCGCGACGACGAGAATGGCGATGGCGGCGGCGAGGCGCCGCTGCGGGTCGGCCTGGCGCAGCTGCACCATGGCCGCGCCGAGCAGGAGCGGCAACCCGCCGGCGATCGACAGCGCGATGTGCACCGGCAGCAGCCAGCGATACGGCCCGTAGGCGCCGATGACGACGATGACGAGGCCGAAGGCGACGCCGGCGGCCAGCACCAGCGACGAGAGCCGCGCCCAGAGCGGCGTCCGCCGCCACGCGGCCCGCACGTCGCGCCCATACCAGACGGCCAGCGCCGCGCCGAGCCCGATGTGCAGGGCGACGTTGGTGAAGTAGAAGGCGGTGGGGCTCGCGTACGCCGCGAGATAGGCGGTATTGAGCAGAAACAGGAACAGGCCAGCCGTTCTTGCCCTGTGGGTCATTGCACCTCCCGCGTGAGCGAGCCGACGCGGACGGTAAACGGGCGGGTCTCCTCGCCCTCGCCAATGCGGAATCGGAGCTGCCGGCTCTCGCCGGGATTCAACAGGATCTTCGCGAACCGTTTCAGCCGCTTCACCGGCGGGCTCAGCGTGTCGTGCGACGGCGTGACGTAGACCTGGACGACCTCCATCCCGGCGCGGCTGCCGGTGTTGCGCACCGTCACCGAGACATCCGTGGCTCCCGACTGCCCGTCGGAGCCGGCTGACGAGGTCAACCCGCTGTACTCGAACGTCGTATAGGACAGCCCGGCGCCGAACGGAAACTGCGGCTGCACGCCGCCGCGGTCGGCCGCCGCCACGTCTTCGGCGTTGCGGTGATCATACGGGATCAGCGCGTTGGCGTGGCGCGGATAGGTGATCGGCAGCCGGCCGCTGGGATTCACGTCGCCGGTCAGCACGTCGGTAATCGCCGTGCCCCCTTCGTGGCCGGGATTCAGCGCCAGCAGGATCGCGGCGGCGCGATCGACGACCGTGCGCACGATCCGCGGCCGCCCCTCGACGAGCACGAGCACGACCGGCTTGCCGGTCGCGGCCACGGCGTCGGCGAGCTTCAATTGCGCATCGGGCAGGGTGAGATCGTCGATGTTGCCGGGCGTCTCGGCGTAGGACATCTCGCCGAGGCACAGGATGACGAGGTCGGAATCGCGCGCGGCGGCGACCGCCGCGGGAATGTCCCCGTCTTTGTCGAACGTCGTGCCCTGCACGTAGCGCACGTGGTCGGCGCCAAGCTTGGCCTCGAGCGCCTTGCGAATCGTCGGACGATCGGTCGGATAGGCCTCCGCCTTGTTCCCCTGCCAGGTGATCGTCCAGCCGTTGTTCAACGCCGGCAGCGAATCGGCGGTCGGCCCCGCGACGAGCACGCGCGTCCCGGACTTCAGCGGCAGCGTGGCGCGCTCGTTCCTGAGCAGGATGAGCGACTCGCGCGCCGCCTGCAGCGCGACGGCGCGGGACGCGGCGGAGCCGACGGGTGCGGACTCCTTGATGCCGCGCAGCGGGTCGTCGAACAGGCCGAGGCGCGCCTTGAAGGTGAGCACGCGCGCGACCGCCTCGTCGATGCGCGACATCGGCACCGCCTTCTCGTCGACGAGCTGCGTCAGCAGGTCGGCGAAGCTGTAGTCGCTCGGCACCATGCTCATGTCGATGCCGGCGAGGACGGCGATCTTCGTCGCTTCCTTCTCGTCGCGGGCGACGCGATGCGTGGTCACCAGCAGCTTGATGTCCGCCCAGTCGGAGACGACGAGCCCGTCGAAGCCGAGCTCGCCGCGCAGCACGTCCTTGAGCAGGTGCGCGTTGGCGTGTCCCGGCACGCCGTTGACGTCGGCCGAATTGACCATCACCGAGAGCGCGCCCGCCTTCACGGCGGCGGCGAAGGTCGGCAGGAAGTACTCGCGCAGCATCGCGTCGGGAATGTAGGCCGGCGTGCGATCGTGCCCCGAGAACGGGAAGCTGTAGCCGACGTAGTGCTTCAGGCTGGCGCCGACACGGTCGGCGGCCGACGCATCCGTGCCCTGGTAGCCGCGCACGGTCGCCACGCCCATCACCGTCGCGAGATACGGATCCTCGCCGTAGGTCTCGTAGAGCCGCGGCCAGAGGGGCTGGCGGCCGATGTCGAGGACCGGCGAGAAGTTCCACGGGATGCCGGCGGCGCGCGTTTCGACCGCGGCGATGTGCGCGCCGTCGAGCGCGAGCTGCGGGTTCCACGTCGCCGCCATCCCGAGCGGCTGCGGAAAGAGCGTCGCGCCGGCGATGTAGTTGGCGCCGTGAATGGTGTCGAGGCCGTAGACGACGGGGATCTTGAGGCGCGTCGCGGCGGCGGCGTTCTGGATCGCGGTGATGATCTCGTGCCACTTCGCGATCGGCAGCGCCTGGTCCTTGACGTTGAGAATCGAGCCGACGCCGTACTCGGCGATCGCCTTGTTCAGCTTCGCGGGATTGATCTTGAGGTCGAGATCGCGGCCGTCCGTGATCATGCCGATCTCGAGCTGCGTCATCTGGCCGATCTTCTCCTTGAGCGTCATGCGGCCAAGGAGATCACGGACGCGGCGGTCGATGTCCTGGGGAGATGGGCCGGTCGGACGGGCAGTCAGCTGGGCGTTCAGGAAGGTCTGACTGTCAAAAAGCCCGCCGCGGTCCTGCGACTGCGGCGGGCTCGACATCAAAGCAAGTAGCGCCAGACCGACAATAACGCGGACGTTCATCGGCGGCGCATCCTCAGGAGGCCAGGGCATGGAGCCCTGGCCCACCGATGATTAGAAGATGACCTTGAACCCGAACTGCGCCTGCCGCGCATCGCGCACGCGCGTTGCCTGGCCGAAGTTGCCGGCCGGCGTGAACGACGTGATCGTCGTCTGCGTCGGATCCAGCGTGTAGCTCGACGCGTTCAGCGACGTATTCAGGTTCTGCGACAGGAAGTTCGTCGTGTTGAAGACGTTGAAGATCTCGAACCGTGCCTGGACCTGCAGTTTCGAGCCGGCGCGGATCGTCTTGTACAACGCCAGGTCGGTCTGCACGAAGCCGGGACCACGGCACTGGCCGCGCTTCTCGTTGCCAATCGTTCCCAGCTGGAAGCCGACCATCTGGAAGGCGGCAGGATCGAGAATCTGTTCCTTGTTCGCGGGATTGTCGGCGCGGCAATCGCCGTCCACGGCCATGTTCGGGCGCTGGTTGGCATCGTAGCCAGTACCCGACGGACCATTGCGGCCATTACCGAGCGAGCCGGTGTAAACCGTCAGCGCCTGCCCGGACGAGGCCTGGAAAATGGTGCCGATTTCCCATCCGCCGAGGAACGCGGCCTTCATGCCGTGCTGGCCATCCATGCTCGGCAGCGCGAGGACCAACGCGGCATTGAAGATATGCAGGCGATCGGTGTTGGCCAGGCCATCGTCCAGGCCTCGATTCGACAGGTCCAGGCGCGTTTCGTCCGCGGCGAGCCCGCCGGAGCTGTTGTCGAGCGGCACGTTCGCCTCGGTACGCGACAGCGTGTAGGAGGCCTGGAACTGCGAGGCGCCCCAGCGCGTGAGCCACTGCGTCTGCAGCGATTGGTAGTTCGAGTGGCCGGTATGCTCCCAGAACGTGATCTGCCGGTTGCCGAAGGCGGAGCCGAACGGACGTAACTGGCCGCCGAGGCCGCCGGGATCGGTCGAGCGCGCGTACTCGAGCCGATCGTCCACGCCGTTGTGGTTGACGTCGCCCGGCGCGATCTCGTCGATTTCGGCGCTGGTCAGCAGGTCGTAGCCCCTGTTGCCGACGTAGCCGATGTCCAGCGTCGTGCCCTTGAAGAGCTCGCGCTGGTAGGACAGGTTCCACTGCCAGTTGTTCGGCGTCTTGCCTTCCTGCTCGCGGCCGGAGTTCGGCGCGCCGAGGGTACGCGCGAAGCAGCCGGCGCAGGGTTCGACATTCGAGTCGAGCACCCGTGTGCCGTTGATGTTGGTGACGAACGGCGGATTGTTGCCGACGTTCAACCCGGGACTCAGTCGTTCACGCAGGAAGAACTGGCCGAGGCCGGCGCGGATCGCCGTCTTGCCGTCGCCGTTGAGGTCCCACGCGAAGCCGAGCCGCGGCGCGAAGTTATTGAGGTCCTGCGGGAAGAGCGACCGGTTCGGGCCCTCCGTTCCTCCCTTGAGTCCCGCCTGCTGGCAGAATGTCTCGCCGGGCGCCTGCAACAGGCCGTTGCACGGATCGCTGCCGAGCGAGGCATTGAAGCTGGCGGGGTCGAAGCTCATGATCTTGTTGTCGGCGGCGTACGGGTTGTAGAACGCCGAGTAGCGGAGGCCGTAGTCGAGCGTCATGCGCGCGTTCGGCTTGTACGAGTCGGACACGTAGAACTCGAGGTCCTTCCACCGCTGCGGCACCTGGCGCTGCCCGGAGTTCTCGGAGAACCCCATCAGCATGTCCTTGAGCAGGAAGTCGGCGAGGATGTTGCCGGTCGTCCCGCCGCCGCCGTTCAAGCCGCTCGATCCCCAGAAGGCCGAGTTCTCGAACGAGCCGAACCCGCCGACGTCCTCGTTCTTCTTGTTGGTGCTGAACAGGCCGCCCGCCTTGAGCAGGTGCTTGCCGAACACCAGCGAGTAGTCGTCCTTGAAGACGAACAGGTCCTGGTTGTTGTGGAACGGCGCTTCGTTCCAGAGCGCCTGGTAGCCGCCGCCGCCCCAGAACACCGGGTGTCCTTCGTCGCCGGGGTACTCGTGGCCCGAGCTCGGGAAGATGCTCGGCATCAGGCGGAGGATGTCCGCGTTCAGCTCGGGATTGGTGCCGCCGCGCGTGACGGTGATCTTGTTGGCCGAATACGAGAACTGCAGGGTGTTGACGGCCTTCGATCCGAGCGTCTGGTTCAACGAGGCGACGAACGACTTGCCCGGCTGATCCCAGTTGGAGTCGACCGCCGGGAACGGATCGTCACCCCACAGGTTGCCGTTCAGGTTCGGCGAATTGTTGGTCCACGCATCCTGCGTGTAGCGGACCATGATGCGCGAGGCGGCGCTCAATGAGTAGTCGACGCGGGCGTTTTCCTGCCGCCAGTTGATCGGCGTGTTCAGCGATGCGACCCAGTTGTTGCAGCTGCCGGCCGGCGGCGTGACGTTCGGTACCGCGTAGAGATTCAGGAACGCTGCGCCCGCCGGGCTCAGCCGGTTCGCCGGAATCCTGTTTCCAGCAAACGCCTGCCCGGTCAACGGGTCGATCGGCGTCGGCAGCGTGCAGCCGGGAATCGACGGGCCGCTGAAATCCCCCGCACGTTCGGCCGCGGTCGGGACGAACGCGGCGCGCACCGATCCACGGGTTTCCCGGTTCCACTCCTCGGAGAAGAAGAACTGCGCCTTGTTCTTCACGATCGGTCCGCCGATCGTGTAGCCGAAGTCGTTGCGCGAGAGCTGATCCTTCGGCAGATCGTTCTGCACGAGGAAATAGTTCTTCGCATTCAACGCGTCGTTGCGGCCGAAATAGAAGCCGCTGCCGCTGAACTTGTTGGTGCCGCTGCGGGTGACGATGTTGATCTGGGCGCCGCCGGACTGGCCGAACTCGGCGCCGTAGCTGTTGCGCAGGATCTTGAACTCTTCGATCGCGTCGACCGACGGGTAGACGAGGATCGTGCGGTTCGATCCGACGTCGTTGTTGTTCGATCCGTCGACGGTCCAGAGGTTGGCGGTGACGCCGCCGCCGCTGATCGCGAGATCCGATCCGCCCAGCAGCCCCTTGTCCTTGACGTTGAGGAAGTCGGGGGCGCTGACGCCGGGCATCAGCGTGGCGAGCTGGAGGAAGTTGCGGCCGTTGAGCGGCAGCTCGCGCACGAGCTGACCGTTGATCACGCCGGAGACGTCGCCGCCGACGGTCTTCACCGGCGCCGCATCGGCCTGCACGCGGACGTCCTCGGTGAGGTTGCCGGGCGCGAGCTCGAAGTCGATCTTGCGATCGTCGGCGACGTTGAGCGCGATGTCGGTACGGGTCGCGGTCTTGAATCCTTGCAGCGTGACCGCAATCGTGTACCGACCGTTGGGCAACTCGGTCACCGTGTACCCGCCGTCGGCGTCGCTGACGGCAGTACGAACGAGACCGTTGTCCTGGTTGGTGACGGTGACGGTGGCGCCCGGCACGAGCGCTTTCGACGCGTCGGTGACGGTGCCGCGAACGCTGGCGGTGGTGCGCTGCGCCGCTGCCGTGATCGGCAAACCAGCGAGAATCAGCGCGGCGACGAACGGAACGATCATGCGTTTCCGCATCGGACAGGCTCCTCCGACACGAGGTTTCTAAAGGACCTTTAAAAAGGGTATTATTGACGCATCTCGCGCTTTGTCAAGAACATTCCCGCGTATTTTCACACTCGCGACACTCCTGCTAATCCACTGTTCCGGATTACCGGAATCCAAAGAAACGCATTTGGATCGGCGGCTCCGAAGTGTCGTCTTGATTACCATCGACACCCTTCGAGCCGATGCGCTTGGGTCGTACGGGCACACCGCCGCGGTCACCCCGCGGCTGGATGCGCTGGCGGCCGCCGGCGTCCGGTTCACTGCCGCCCATGCACACAACGTCACGACACTGGCCTCGCACGCCAACATCCTGACCGGGCGCTATCCCGTCGACCACGGCGTCCGCGACAACGCCGGCTTCCGGCTGCCGGCATCGCTGCCGACGCTCGCCACGCTGCTTCACGATCGCGGCTATCGCACCGGCGCCTTCGTCAGCGCCTTCCCGCTCGACGGACGTTTCGGCCTGTCACGCGGATTCGATGAGTACGACGATCGATTCGTCGGGTCGGCGCCGCGCCCCGCGCTGCTCGAGCAGGAGCGGCCGGGCACCGAGACGGTCCCCCGCGCGGTGGCCTGGCTGCAGGCACGGCGCGACACGCCGGCCTTCTGCTGGGTGCACCTCTACGAGCCGCATTATCCCTACGCGCCGCCCGAACCCCTGGCGTCCCGCTTTCGCGGCGCGCCCTACGACGGCGAAGTCGCCGCCGCCGATGCGGCGCTCGCGCCGCTCCTGGATCCGCTGCTCTCGGCCGGCCGCGCATCGGACACGCTGGTGGTCGTGACCAGCGATCACGGCGAATCGCTCGGCGAGCATGGCGAAGCGACGCACGGGATCTTCGCCTACGAGGCCACCCTGCGCGTGCCGCTGATCCTCTACGCGCCCGGATCGCTCGACCCCCGTGTCATCGACAGGCCGGTGCGCCACGTCGACATTCTGCCGACGGTGCTCGACGCCCTCGGCGTGCCGGCGCCGCCGGGCCTGCGCGGCGTCTCGCTGCTGCCGCTGGCGCGCGGCGCCGCCAGTCCCGATGAGGCCAGCTACTTCGAGGCGCTCTCGGGCATGCTGAATCGCGGATGGGCACCGCTGACCTGCGTGAGCCGTGGAAGCGGCAAGTTCAGCGATCTGCCGATCCCCGAGCTCTATGATCTGGCGGCGGATCCCGCGGAGCAGCGCAACCTCGCCGGGACGGAGCCGCAGCGCCGCGACACGTTGCGCGCGGCGCTCGCCCCATTCGCCGCGGCCGCTCCGGTCACGAGACCCGTGACGGAGTCCGCCGACGCCCGCGAGCGGCTGCGCAGCCTGGGCTACGTCACCGGCACCGCGGCGCCGCGCCGGGCATTCACGAAAGACGATGATCCCAAGCAGCAGATCGCCAGCGACACGGCGCTCCAGGCCATCGTCGGGCGCTACCTCGATGGCGATCGCGCCGGCGCGCTCGACGAGGCGCGGCGCTTCGCCGAGGCGCACCCGTCGAACGCCGTCGCGCTGATGCACCTCGCGCAACTGGAGCGCGAAGCGGGACGGCTGCCGCCGGCGATCGCTGCGATGCGGCAGGCGATGACGCTGACGCCGGGGAACGTGACGGCGGCGGCGCTGCTCGGCTCCTATCTCACCGAGAACGGGCAGCCCGACGAGGCGATCGCGCTGCTGCAGCCGTTGGCCACGGGCGCCGATCCCGACGTCGACGTACTGATCGCGCTCGGTCTCGCGCAGGCGCGCCGCGGCACGTTCGACCCCGCGCTGGCGACGCTGGCCCGCGCGCGCAGCGAAGCGCCGCGCAACAGCATGCTGCTCGTCCACGCCGGCACGGTCGCGCTGATGGCCAATCGCACGGACGAGGCGCGGCGATCGTTCGAGGCGGCAATCGCCGAGAGCCCCTCGCTCGCGCGCGCGCACAGCTCGCTCGGCGCGCTCGAAGTCGACACCGGCCGTCCCGACGCCGCCATCGCGGACTTCCGCAGGGCCGTCGCCAGCGATCCCTCGGAGTTCGGCCGGCTGTTCGTCCTCGGCGCCACCATGGCGCGCCGCGGCGAGAACGCCAGGGCGCGGATCTATCTCGCGTTCGTCGCCGAGTCGGCACCACCAGCACAGTACGGCCCGCAGATCGCCCAGGCGCGGGCATGGCTGGCGACGCACGGCGGCGCGTAGACGGTTGCCGGTTGCCCGTTGCCAGTTTCCCGTTGCCACTCTCGCTTGTCCCGTCGGAGCCTTGGCGAAAGGCGGGGCCTCTTCCGTTAACCGCTAACCGCTAACCGGTAGCCGCGAACCGCGAACCGCGAACCGTTAACGGTACAATCGCCGCGGACACTCCAATGCGGGCCTTCACCGGATCCTCCCGGGTAAACAGCGATGCACACAGGTATTTGTCTGTGTTCGTCTGTGTTTTTCTGTGGCTGTCCACCCTCAGCGCAGCGCAGACGAAGCCGGCAGTGGATCCTGCGTCCGGGCTCGATCTGGTCGTGGCCGGGGCCGAGCGGGCGCTGCGGGACGCGGAGCCGCAGATCGCGGAGAGCCGCTATCGCGATGCGCTCTACCAGGGATGGATGCTGTCGGCCGCGGTGGCGCTGGCCGAGGGACGGACGAGCGCGGCGCGCGACGCCTTGACGCGCGCCTCGAGCGCGGTGGTCGACAACGACGAAGCGCAGCAGGCGCTGGCGATGGTCGATCTCCAGCTCGGCGATCACGAGGCGGCGCTGCCGATCCTGACGCGGCTCGTCGCCGCGCATCCGAAGGACACGGCGCGCCGCCGCCTGCTCGCGCAGGCGCTCATCGCCAACCGCCAGCCGGAGGAAGCGGTGCAGGCGCTGGAAGAGGCGCACGGCGTAGCACCGGACGATGCCGAGACCACCTTCGCGCTCGCGACCGGCTACCTGCGCGTCAAGAAACTGGACGAGGCCGATCGGCTGTTCGCCTCGGTGATTGCCACGCGGCCGATCGCGCAGACCTACGTGCTCGTCGGCCGCGCCTATCGCGACGCCGGCCAGTACGACCGCGCGCGCACCGCGCTGAGCAAGGCGCTCGCGCTCGATCCACGCGTGCGGCGCGCGCACTACTATCTCGGCACGTCGCTGGTCATGGCGGAAGGCGTCGTGCGCCTCGACGAAGCGATCGCGGAGTTCCGCAAGGAGCTGGCGATCGCGCCCGACGATCCGCTCGCGAACCTGCGGCTCGGCATGGCGCTGGTCGAGTCCCGCCGCGAGCGCGAGGCGCTCGCGCCGCTGCAGACCGCCGCGCGCTCACCCGGCGCCGGATGGCAGACCTTTCAGTACCTCGGACGGGCCCAGCTCGCCGCGGGCCAGGCGGCCGAGGCCGTCACGTCGCTGCAGCGCGCGCTCGATCTCTCCGTCGACGTGCCGCCGGAGGCGCGCATCGGCAACCTCAATTACCAGCTGGGGCAGGCGCTCCGCGCCGCGGGCCGGAAGAGTGAAGCCGACGCGCAGTTCGCGGCGGCCGCCGCCGAGGCCACGGCGCGCACCCGATCCGATCGCGAAAACCTCGATCGCTTCATGCGCGAAGGGCCTGAAGGGCCCGGCGGCGAAGCCCTGACCATCCCGCTCGACAGCGGCCCGATCGGCGCGATGTCGAAACCGGCGCGCGAGGCGCTCCACGCGCGCGTCTCCGCCGCGCTCCTCCGTGCCAATCAGAACCTCGGTGTCCTGCTGGCCCAGGCCGGCCGATTCGATCGCGCGGCCCTGGCGTTCGAGGAGGCGGCGGCGATCGATCCCGCCGCGCCGAACGTGCAGTACTCGCTCGGCGTGGCCTACTTCAACCTGCATCGCTACGACAAGGCGGCGCCCGCGCTGACCCAGGCCGTCGCGGCGGATCCGAAGAACACGGACGCGCGCCGCATGCTCGCGCTCTCCTGCCTGAACGTCGAGGACTTCGGGCGCGCCGTCGATCTGCTGCACGACGACCCGCTGAAGGACACCGACCCTTCGCTGCAGCTCGCCTACGGCATGGCGCTCGTGCGGAGCGGCCGCGCCGCCGAGGCGGAGGCGCTGTTCGCGAAGCTCCTCACGGCCCACGCCGACAGCGCCGAAGTCAACGTCGTCCTCGGCCAGGCCCACGCGGAGCAGGGGGATTACGACGCGGCGGTGGCTTCGCTGAAGCGCGCGATCGAGCTGAAGCCGGCGGTCGCCGAGGCCAATGCCTCGCTCGGCCTGATCTTTCTCAAGCAGGGCAAGCTCGAAGAGTCCACGCAGGCGCTCCAGACGGAGCTCAAGGCGCATCCGTCCGACGTCAAGACGCGTTACACGCTCGCCACGGTGTACGAGCTGGACCGGCGTCCCGACGAGGCGCTGCGGGAAGTGCGAACCGTGCTCAAGATGCGGCCGGACTACGGCAGTGCGCGCTACCTGCTCGGCAAGATCCTGCTGGCGCAGGGAAACGCCGCCGAAGCCGTCGCGCAGCTCGAGATCGCCGCGAAGCTGTCGCCTGACGATGCCAACGTGCACTACCAGCTCGGGCAGGCGTACCAGCGCCTTGGGAAAGCCGAGCTCGCGTCGAAGGAATTCGACGTCTTCCAGGCGCTGAAGAACAAGCGGCGTGGCGGAGGCGGACAGTGATGCTGTCGCTGCTGCTCGCGGCAGCGCTCGCGGGATTGCCGGCGCAGCAGGCCGACCGCGAGTCGACGCTGAAGGCCGCGTCGGCGGCGATGGCCGGCGGACGCCGGGACGAGGCGCGGCAGCTGCTGCGTGACGCGGGGACGCGGTTCGGATCGGTGCGCGCCCTGCTCCTGCTCGCACGCATGCAATCGACCGAAGGGGACGCGGCCGGCGCGCTCGAGACGCTGCGCGCGGCGCGGAAACTGGCGCCGAACTCCGAAGACGTGCTGAATGCGATGGCGCAGGTCTCGCTCGCCGCGAAGTCGCCGCTGTCGGCCATCTTGACGCTGCAGGCGCTGACGCGTCTGTGTCCCTCGGTCGCGCAGTATCAGTACCTGCTCGGCGTCGCGCTGGTCAGGGCGGGCGACATGCCCGCGGCATCGGACGCCCTCGCGCGGGCGGACGCGCTCGAGCCCGATCACCCGTTGACCCTGATGGCGCTCGGCCTGGTCGACACGCAGCAGAAACGCTACGACGAGGCGAAGACCGCCCTCGCCCGCAGCCTCGAGCTGGATTCCGACAACGTCGAAGCGCGCGCCGCGCTCGCCGAGGCGGAAGCGGGGCTCGACGACATCGCGTCCGCGGAGCGGGACGCGTCGCGTGCGCTCGCCGCCGACGCCAGGAACGCCCGCGCCAACCTGGTGATCGGCATGGTGCGGGCGACGCAGGAGCGGTACGCCGAGGCGCGCGATGCGCTGCTCGCCTCATCCACAGCGGATCCCCAGTCGCCCAAGGTCGACTATCAACTCAGCCTCGTGTATGCGCGCCTCGGCGACCAGGCGGCGGCGAAACATCACCTCGACATGTATCAACAGAAGCTTCGCGCCGCCGAAGCGGAGTTGAAGGCGCTTCACGACGCGGGCGTCGGCGGAGCCGTCCGTAAGTGATCGCCCGCGCGCTGCCGCTGGCGATCGCGGTCTGCGCCGTCGCCTGGATGCAGGCGCCCCCTCGACCGGGCTCGGGACAGGCGCCGACGCTCTTCCGCGACATCGCGCGCGACGCCGGCATCACCTTCCAGCATCACGCCGCGCCGGAAAAGAAGTTCATCGTCGAATCGATGAGCGGCGGCGTCGCGATGTTCGACTACGACAACGACGGCAGGCCGGACCTCTATTTCGTCGACTCGCTGACGGTGGAGACGGCGTCGCGCCCCGAGTCTGCGAGAAGCGCGCTCTATCGCAATCTCGGCAACGGCAAGTTCCAGGACGTCACCGACAAGTCGGGCCTGGGGCACCCGGGCTGGGGCATGGGCGTCTGCACCGCGGACGTGGACGGCGACGGCTGGCAGGACGTCTACGTCACGGCGCTCGGCGGTAATCATCTGTATATGAACAAGCGCGACGGCACGTTCGCCGACGCGACCGAGAGCGCGGGCCTGCGCGTCGGCGGCTGGTCGGCGGGCTGCGGCTTCGCCGACTACGACCGCGACGGCCGTCTCGATCTTTTCGTCAGCCGCTACGTGAAGGTCGATCTCACCCACCTCCCGGAGTTCGGCAAGGACAAGACCTGCGAATACCGCGGCATCGCGGTGCAGTGCGGGCCGCGCGGCCTGCAGGGTGAAGGCGATTTCCTCTTCCACAACGACGGCAACGGCAAGTTCACCGACGTGTCGGAGAAGGCCGGCGTGTCCGATCCGCGCGGCTACTTCGGCCTGGGCATCGCGTGGTTCGACTTCAACGACGATGGCTGGCCCGATCTCTACGTCGCCAACGACTCCACCGCCAACTTCCTCTACGTCAACCAGAAGGACGGCACGTTCAAGGAGCAGGCGTTCCCGCTCGGCGTCGCCGTCAGCGAAGACGGCGCCGAGCAGGGCAGCATGGGCGTCACGCTCGGGGACTACGACCACTCGGGGCGCTTCAGCCTCTTCGTGACCAACTTCTCCGAGGAATACAACGCGCTCTATCACAACGACGCCAGCCACTTCAGCGACGTCTCGTTCAAGTCGCGCACGGCGCCGAGCAGCCTGCCGTACGTCGGCTGGGGTGACGCGTTCATCGACTACGACAACGACACCTGGCCCGACGTGATCGTCGTCAACGGGCACGTCTACCCGCAGCTGGACAAGGTGAAGCTGGGCGCGTCGGCGGGCTATCGCCAGCGGAAGCTGCTGTACCACAACCGCGGCGACGGGACGTTCGAGGAAGTGGCGGCGCGCTACGGGCCGGTGCTGATGGACGAGCGCGTCAGCCGCGGGCTCGCGGCCGGGGATCTCGACGACGACGGCGGTATCGACGTCGTCATCAACGATCTCGACGGCTCGCCCCAGATCCTGCACAACGAGCTCTCGCCGCGCGGCGGGTGGATCATCGTCAAGCTCACCGGCAAGGCGCCCAACACCGACGCGATCGGCGCTGTGATCACGGTCACGACCGGAACCACGCGCCAGCGCGCCGTCGTCCAGAGCGGCACGAGCTACCTGTCGCAGAACGACATGCGCCAGCATTTCGGCCTGGGCGCGGCGACGACGGTCGATTCGATCGAGGTGCTGTGGCCGGATGGGACGACGTCACGTCAGACCGGCGTGAAGCCGAACCAGGTGATGACGGTCAGGCAATGAAGCCGGGTCTCAAGACCCGGCCTACATCGTCTTCTTATTCTTCGCCAGCTCGCGCCAGGACACCAGGGTGAACTTCTGCGCCTTCAGGAAGTCGCGGAACTCGGCGCTCTTCACCAGGTCGAAATCGGACTGGCGCCAGGCGGATCCCCAGTTCGGGTGATCCCACGTCGCGCCGCGCATCTCCTCGTCGTCGTAGCCGAGGTGCACGATCAACTGGTAGGTGCCAGGCGGCAGCGGCTCCAGCATCTTCTTGTACGCGGCCAGCCAGTCTGACGCCGCGACGCCCGGGTCGATCGAGACGACGCGATCGACGAGAGCGGTTTTCGCCGCGTTCGCCAGCCACGGCGGCGCCTCGGCCCCGCCGCGTTCGCCGTACACCTCGATCAACTGCGGCAGGCGATACGAATCGGCCAGCTTGCGGTACACGGCGAACAGCTCCGGCGTGCGGAAGAGGGTCGCCATGTGCGAGTCGAGATGCGTGATGTTGACACCGGACGTGCGCGCGAAGTCGATCTGCGCGCGCAGCTCCTTCTCCACTTCATCCGGCCTGGCGCGCTGGACGACGCCCTCCTCGAGCAGCGCCATGTAGCCCTGGTCGTCGAGCAGCGAGGGGACGGCGCCGCGGCCGCTGAGCGGGCCCCAGCGGAACCCGGTCCACTCGCTGTTCACCGCGAGATGAATGCCCAGGTCGGCGTCCTGGTGTTTCTTCGCCCACGCCGCCACCTCGGGAAACCAGGGACACGGGACGAGGATGCTCGCCGAGGTGACCCAGCCGTGCTCGAGCGCCTCGAACGTGGCGCGGTTCACGGCATGCGACATGCCCAGATCGTCGGCGTGGATGATCAGCCGGCGCTCTCCCTGCGCGCGCTCGCCGCGCGCCATCACGCCGGCAGCCAGCACCGCCGCCAACGCGATCGCCACCGCCCGAAACCTGTTTCTCGTCATGGATGTGCGCTCCTCGCCACCGACAACTCGAGCTGATGCGTCAACTGCCTCCGTGCCTCGGCCACCGCGACGAGCAGGCCTCCGGCGACCGGCGCTTCCTTCCCCAGCTGCGACAGGACGACGTCGAACGGATTGCGCTGCAGGCGGCGGACGACGTCGCGGACGGCATCGGCCAGCGGCTCCGCCTGCGCGAACATCGCGCCGCCGAGCACGACCACCGACGGATCGACGACGGCGCCGATGTTCGCCGTGGCGATCCCGATCATGCGCGCGGTCTCCTCGACCGCCCGCTGCGCCTGCGCATCGCCGGATCGCGCCGCCTCGAGCAGCGACGGAATCCACCGCTCGGGATCGCTCGGCACGCCGTCGGGCCAGCGCGCCTTCAGCGCGTCGAGCCCGGCCAGCGTTTCCAGGCAGCCGCGGCCGCCGAAATCGCGATCGACGAACTCGGGCCCCATGCACATGACGGCGATCTCCCCCGCCATGTCGTGATGGCCGTGCAGCAGGACGCCGTCGATCAGCACCGCCGCGCCGATGCCGGTGCCGACGAAGACGAAGGCGCAGCTCTCGTGGCCGCGCGCGGCGCCGCGCCAGTGCTCGCCGAGCAGCGCCAGGTTGACGTCGTTCTCGACGACGACGGTGGTGCGCAGCGTCGCGGCGAGGATGTCGCGCATGGGCACGTCGCGCCAGCCGGTGAGGTTCGGCGCGAGCACCAGCGTGCCGTCCTTGACGCCAACGATGCCGGGGGCGCCGGCGGCGACGGCCAGCAGGCGGCCGCGCGGGATCCGCGTCCGCTCGAGCAGCGCCAGCAGATCGTCGGCGAGGTGCGACAACCCCTCCTGCGGGCCGACCCCTTTCGGGGTGTCGACGATCTCGTGCTGGATGGTCTCGCCGCGCAGGTCCGCGACGGCGAGCCGGGTGCGCGTCGGCCCGATGTCCATGACCGCGGTGTAGGCGTGGCGGGCGTTGAATTCCATCAGCGACGGGCGCCGTCCGCCGCTCGACGGTCCTGTGCCGAGGTCCTTGACCACGCCCTTGCGGATGAGGTGGCCCGCGACCTCGCCGATCGTCGGCGCCGACAGGCCCGACAGCTCGATCAACTCGGCGCGCGTGAACGTGCCGGGACGATCCATGGCGATCGACAGGACACGATCGATGTTCAAACGACGGAGATGGGCGGGGTGACGGGCGCTTGCCGCGTCGTGAAGGGCTCGCGCCTGGCCCCGAGGTAAGGCTCTCGACTCGGCTCGAGAGGGACCCCTCGACTCCGCTCGGGGCAGGCCTCTCGCCGCTGTTCGCTGGCCATCGCGGACGGACCGGCGTGCATCTGCGGCCACGACGCTCGTGAGCTTAGCGGACGACGGCGGCGTTGGCAACGACGTCTTCGTTGCGCTACGCTCGCCGCCGCAGGAGCAGTCGTGATGTCGAGCCGTCGTCTCGTTATTGTGTGGGGCCGCGTGGCGCTCTGCGCCGCGGTCGTGCTGGCTGGTGCGGCGCCCGCCGCGGAGGCCGCCGCGGCCACGTTACAGATTTCGTCAGGCTGGAGAATCCAGTCGTCGGCCCAGGTCACCGCGAGCGGTGACGCCATCGCCACGCCGGGGTTCGATGCCAGCAGTTGGCATCCGGCCACGGTGCCGGCCACCGTCGTCGCGGCGCTCGTCGCCAACGGCGACTACCCGGATCCTTACTTCGGGACGAACCTGAGGAAGATCCCGGGGACGACCTATCCGATCGGCGCGCAGTTCGCGAACCTGCCGATGCCCGCCGACAGCCCGTTCAATCGATCGTGGTGGTACCGCGCCGAGTTCACCGCGCCCGCCGTACCGGCGCGCGGCGCCACGTGGCTGCACTTCGACGGCATCAACTTCCGCGCCAACGTGTGGATCAACGGACAGCTGATCGCCTCGAAGGACGCCGTGGCCGGCGCCTACTGCCGCTACGTCTTCGACGTCACGAAGCAGGCGAAGCGCGGCACGAACGCCATCGCCGTCGAAGTGTTTCCGCCGGCGCCCGGCGATCTGGCGATCAACTGGGTGGACTGGAACCCGACGCCGCCCGACAAGAACATGGGCCTGTGGGGCGCCGTCTCCGTGACGACCAGCGGACCGGTGACGCTTCGGCACTCCTACGTCCGTTCCGTCGTCGACACGAAGACGCTCGCCAGCGCGGATCTGATCGCCACGACGGAAGCGGTCAACACCACCGACGCACAGGTCAGCGCCGACGTCAGCGTCTCGATCGACGGCCGCCGCGTCTCGAAGACCGTGTCGCTGGCGCCGCACTCGACCCAGGAGGTGGAGTTCACCGCCGCCGGCAACCCGGCGCTGCACGTCGACAAGCCGCGATTGTGGTGGCCGTACCGCATGGGCACGCCCCATCTCTACACCGCGACCGTGAGCGCCTCGGTGAGCGGCGCGCCGTCGGATCGTGAAGAGGTGCGTTTCGGGATCCGCGAGGCCACGTCCGAGCTGACGGGCGACGGGCACCGGCTGTTCAAGATCAACGGCAAGCCGATCCTGATCCGCGGCGGCGGCTGGGCGTCCGACATGATGCTGCGTCCGCTCACGCGCGAGCAGCTCGACGCGCACATGCGCTACGTGCGCGAGATGGGCTTGAACACGATCCGCCAGGAAGGCAAGCTCGAGCCGGACGCGTTCTACGCGCGCGCCGACGAGCTCGGCATCCTGGTGATGCCCGGCTGGTGCTGCTGCGACATCTGGGAGATGTGGGACAAGTGGGACGCCGAGGATCGGCGCATCGCGCCGCAGTCGCTGCGCGATCAGCTGCTGCGGCTGCGCAACCATCCGAGCGTGTTCGTCTGGCTGAACGGCAGCGACAAGCCGCCGATCGCCGACGTCGAAACGACCTACCTCAACATCGAGAAGCACCTGAACTGGGATCGTCCCACCGTGTCGAGCGCCGCGGAACCGGATGGCCCGGTCAGCGGACCGAGCGGCGTCAAGATGCGCGGCCCCTACGAATACGTGCCGCCGATGTACTGGCTGCACGACACGAAACTCGGCGGCGCCTACGGCTTCGCCACCGAGATCGGCCCGGGTCCGTCGGTGCCGCCGATCGAGAGCATGGAGGCGATGCTGCCGAAGGAAGACCTGTGGCCGATCGGCCCGGCCTGGAACTTCCACGCCGGCGGCGGCGAGTTCAAGAACGTCGACTACTTCACGAAGACGCTCGAGGCGCGCTACGGCAAGGCCGCCGATCTCCGCGACTACACGCGCAAGGCTCAGGCGATGACCTACGAGGCGGAGCGCGCGATGTTCGAGGGCTACGGGCGCAACAAGTACAAGTCGACCGGCGTGATCCAGTGGATGCTGAACAACGCCTGGCCGTCGATCATCTGGCACCTCTACGACTGGTACATGCGGCCGGGCGGCGGCTATTTCGGCACCAAGGCCGCGTGCGAGCCGCTGCACGTGCAGTACTCCTACGACGACCGCTCGATCGCGCTGGTCAACGACACGCAGGCGCCGTTCAGCGGCGTCACCGTCACCGCGCACGTCTTCGACCTCGCGATGCAGCAGAAGTTCACGAAGACGGCGACGGTCAGCGTCGCCGCGGACGGCGTGGTGAAGGCCTTCGACATTCCCGAGCTGAAGGACATCAGCACGACGTATTTCCTGCAGCTCACGGCGACGCCCTCGAGCGGCGCGGCCAGCCGCAACTTCTACTGGCTGTCCTCGAAGCCGGATGTGCTCTCTTCCAAGAGCGAGTGGTACGTCACGCCACTCGAGTCGCACGCGGACCTGACGGCGCTGTCGTCGCTGCCGGCGACCACCGTCTCCACGACCTTCCAGGTCCGCACAGGCGGCGGCGAGCCAGGTGCGACGGTGACGCTCGCGAACACGGGAAAGATGCTGGCCTTCCAGCTGCGCCTGAAGGCGGTCGATGCCGCGGGCAAGGAGATCCTGCCGGTCTACTGGCAGGACAACTACATCCAGCTCGTCCCCGGCGAGCAGCGTACCGTGCCCGTCGCCTGGCCGGCCTCGGCGCCGGCGGCGGCCGCCCTCGTCATCGAAGGCTGGAACGTCCCCGTCACGCGCGTGACTCCACGTGGCGCACGCTGATCCGGCGGTCGCCGGCGACGCGCCCGGCCTGAAGCGGGCGCTGCGCCTTCGCGATCTCGTCTTCTACGGCATCGTCCTGATCCAGCCGGTCGCGCCGATGGGCATCTACGGCGTCGTCAGCGTCGAGGCGCGCGGCCACGTCGTCACGACGATCCTGATCGGCATGTGCGCGATGCTGCTGACCGCGGTGAGCTACGGCCGCATGGCGCGCGCCTACCCGAGCGCGGGATCCGCGTTCACCTACGTCGGCCAGGAGCTGCACCCGGCGCTCGGCTACGCCACCGGGTGGAGCATGCTGATGGACTACGTGCTCAACCCCGCGATCTGCACCATCTGGTGCAGCAAGGCGGCGATGAACTTCCTGCCGATGATCCCGTACGCGGCATGGGTCGTCATCTTCGCGCTGCTGTTCATCGCCATGAACCTGCGCGGCATCGAGACCAGCGCGCGCACGAACGAAGTCCTGGCGATCGGGATGTCGGTGGTCGTGGTGATCTTCCTGGCCGCGGCCATCCGCTACATCCTCGGCGCCCAGCTGAGTGGCGCCGACTTGAGCCGGCCGTTCTACGATCCGCAGACGTTCTCGCTGAAGACCGTACTGACCGGCGCCTCGATCGCGAGCCTCACCTACATAGGCTTCGACGGCATCTCGACGCTGTCCGAGGAAGTGGAGAACCCGCGCCGGAACATCCTGCTGGCCACGGTGCTCACCTGCCTGTTCATCGGGATCCTCGCGTCGATCGAGGTGTATGCGGCACAGCTCGTGTGGGGCGACTGGCAGGGCTTCCCGGATCTCGACACCGCCTTCGTGCACGTCGCCGGCAAGGCGGGGGGCGCCGGGCTCTTCATCCTGATCAACGCCACCCTGCTGGTCGCCAACGTCGGTTCGGGCGCCGGGGCGCACCTCGGCGCGGCGCGGCTGCTCTACGGCATGGGGCGGTCGAACGCGCTGCCGGCGAAGTTCTTCGGCGCCGTCGATCCGCGGACGAACATTCCGCGCAACAACGTCATCCTCGTCGGGCTGCTGGCGATGGCGGGCGGCTTCCTGCTCACCTATCAGCTCGGCGCCGAGCTCCTGAACTTCGGCGCGTTCATCGCGTTCATGGGGGTGAACCTCGCCGCGCTGGTCCGCTACGGCGTGCGCGGCGACCACGGATCGCGCCGGATCGGCCACATCCTCATCCCGCTCGGCGGGTTCATCTTCTGCTTCTACCTGTGGTGGAGCCTGCACAAGCAAGCGAAGGTCGCCGGCGCGTCATGGCTCCTCGCTGGTTTGTTGTATGGCGCGATCCGCAGCCGCGGCAGGTTTGCCATGGGCGAACTCCACACGGGTGAACGCCCAGATGAACGCCACGGATAAACACAGATAAACACGGTTTTTCTTATCCGTGTTCGTCCGTGTTTATCTGTGGCCCTCATCCGCGTTTATCCTGTGGCGATGAATTATCGCGAATTCGGGCGGCTGCGGTGGCCGGTGTCGGAGATCGGCTACGGCATGTGGGGCATGGCGGGGTGGACGGGGTCGGACGACGAGGAGTCGGGTGCCTCGCTCGATCGCGCGGTCGAACTCGGGTGCACCTTCTTCGACACGGCGTTTGCCTACGGTGACGGGCGCAGCGAGCAGCTGCTCGGCGAGCTGCTGAAGCGGCATCCCGGCAAGCGGCTCTATACCGCGACGAAGATCCCGCC
>Ga0207708_10000797_pt1 | contig 23784 bp, 18 predicted proteins | sample KBSK5101metaG_FD_184340 | JGI IMG/M metagenome (GOLD analysis project Ga0207708, IMG submission 184340) | Corn, switchgrass and miscanthus rhizosphere microbial communities from Kellogg Biological Station, Michigan, USA - KBS K5-10-1 metaG... | ecosystem: Host-associated > Plants > Roots >...
CGACCACCCACGAGCTGCGGTTACGCTAGGGGGTTCAGTTCACTCCTGAAATCGCAGCAGTGGGGTCGCAGACCGAGAGATGTCCGAGCCCGTCATTCCCGCCGCGTCAGAACCGGCCGATCTCGTCGTGCGCGGCGCGCGCACGCATAACCTCAAGAACATCGACCTGACGCTGCCGGTCGGCAAGCTGATCATCGTCACCGGTGTCAGCGGATCGGGAAAATCGTCGCTCGCCTTCGACACGATCTACGCCGAAGGGCAGCGCCGCTACGTGGAATCGCTCTCGGCCTATGCCCGCCAGTTCCTCGAGCGGATGGAAAAGCCCGACGTCGATCGCATCGACGGCATCGCCCCGGCGATCGCGATCCGGCAGAAGAACAGCATCCGGAATCCGCGCTCGACCGTCGGCACGACTACGGAAATCCACGACTACATGCGCCTCCTCTACGCTCGCGTCGGCCGCACCTACTGCCGGCAATGCGGGCGCGAAGTGGTCCGCGAGACCGCCGAAGTCGTCGCCCGCCAGCTCGGCGCGCTGCCGGAAGGCACGCGGCTGCTGATCGGATTCGACCTGCCGGTCGTCGACGTCTCGGTGCCGATCGTGGAGACGATCGAAGTCGACGAGCTGGCCGAGCAGTCCGACGAGGAGAGCACTCCGCGTCCCGACGCGCCGGATCGGGATCTGTTTGCGGGCGTGCCGTCGCCGTCCGACCCGCAGGCGAACGGCGGCCGCGCCGCGAAGGCCGATGCCCGGAGCGAGCAGGCGGTCGCCGCGACGCTGGCAGGACTGCGGAAGAAGGGATTCGCGCGGCTGCTGGTCGATGGAACCGCCGTCGCCATCGACGATGTCTCGCCTTCGACACTGCGCGATCGGCCTGTTCTCCAGGTGGTCATCGATCGCGTTCAGATCAGCGGCGACGACTTGCGTCAGCGCCTGACCGACTCGATCGAGATGGCGTATCAGGAGGGCGGCGGCGCGGCGTGGGCGTATCGCGATTCGCAGTTCATCCTCTTCTCGGAGCGCTTCGAGTGCCGCCAGTGCGGCATCGCCTACGAAGATCCGCAGCCGCGCCTGTTCTCGTTCAACAACCCGTTCGGCGCCTGTCCGACCTGCCACGGGTTCGGCAACATCATCGAGCTGGACATGGATCTGGTGGTGCCCGATGCGAGCAAGTCGATCCAGGAAGGCGCGATCGAGCCGTGGACCAAGCCGCACTACCGTGCGCAGCTCGCCGAGCTGAAGCGCGCGGCGAAGAAGGTGAAGCTGCCGCTCGACGCGAAATGGTCGGAGCTGACCGACGAGCAGAAGCAGTTCGTGGTCGAGGGCGATGGCGAGTCGTATGAAGGCGTGCGCGGCTTCTTCCGCTGGCTGGAGCGGAAGAAATACAAGGTGCACGTGCGCGTGTTCCTGAGCCGCTACCGCGGCTACCTGACCTGCCCCGACTGCCGCGGCGCGCGGCTGCGCCGCGAGGCGCGCGATGTCCAGGTTGCGGGCCGCACGATCGACGCCGTCTCGGCGCTGACGGTCCGCGAGGCGCAGACCTTCTTCAGCACACTGCAGCTGACCGAGAAGGAGCAATCGATTGCCGAGAAGGTGCTGAAGGAGATTCAGCGCCGGTTGTCGTTCCTGAGCGACGTCGGCCTCGATTACCTCACCCTCGATCGCCTGTCGTCGACGCTGTCGGGCGGGGAAGCGCAGCGCATCAACCTCGCGACCTCGCTCGGATCGGCGCTGGTCGGCACGCTGTATGTGCTCGACGAGCCGTCCATCGGTTTGCACTCGCGCGACAACCTGCGGCTGATCGCCATCCTGAGACAGCTGCGCGACCAGGGCAACACCGTGCTGGTGGTCGAACACGACGCCGACATGATCAGGGTCGCCGATCACATCGTCGATCTCGGCCTCGGCGCGGGCGAGCAGGGCGGCCGCGTCGTGTTCTCCGGCACGCTCGACGGGCTGATGCAGGAAGCCCGTTCGCTGACGTCGAAGTACCTGCGCCAGGAGCTGGCCATCCCGGTGCCGAAAGCGCGGCGGCGCGGGACGGGACAGAAGATTCGGCTGCTCGGCGCGACCGAGCACAACCTCAAGAACGTCGACATCAGCATCCCGCTCAACACCCTCACCTGCGTCACCGGCGTCAGCGGCTCGGGGAAGTCGACGATCGTGCACGACGTGCTCTACGCGGCAATCAAGCGCGCGAAGGGCGGCTGGGACAAGCGGGTCGGGTCGTTCAAGAAGCTCGAAGGGGCGGAGTACATCACCGACGTCGTCCTCGTCGATCAGGCGCCGATTGGCCGGACGCCGCGCTCCAACCCGGTCACCTACCTGAAGGCGTTCGATCCGATTCGCGAGCTGTTCGCGGCGACCAAGGACGCGCGATCGCGCGGGCTCACGGCGAGCCACTTCTCGTTCAACGTGCCGGGCGGACGCTGCGAGGCCTGCCAGGGCGAGGGCGAGGTGCGGGTCGAGATGCAGTTCCTCGCCGACGTCTTCGTGCCGTGCGATCAATGCGACGGCAAGCGCTTCAAGCCGCAGGTGCTCGAGGTCCGCTACAAGGGACGGTCGATTCACCAGGTGCTCGACCTCACCGTGCGCGAGGCGCTCACCTTCTTCAGCAGCTCGCCGAAAGTGCTGCGCCGGCTGCAGGTGCTCGACGAAATTGGCCTCGGCTACCTCCGGCTCGGCCAGCCGGCGACGACGCTGTCGGGCGGCGAAGCGCAGCGAATCAAGATCGCCGCGCATCTTTCGTCCCACGGCGGCGAGCGGCTGCTCTACATCCTCGACGAGCCGACCACCGGCCTGCATTTCGACGACATCGCCAAGCTGCTCACCGCGTTCCGGAAGCTGCTCGAGGCCGGGCACACGCTGCTGGTGATCGAGCACAACCTCGACGTCATCAAGACCGCCGACCACATCATCGACCTCGGGCCGGAAGGGGGCGAAGACGGCGGCGTCGTCGTCACCACCGGCACGCCGGAGCAGGTGGCGCAGGTCGAGCAGTCCTACACCGGCCAGTACTTGCGCCCGGTGCTCGCCGGCGGCCGCTCGCATGCGTACGCGGCGGGGCGATAGACAGGGCGGGTAGGGCAGGTGAGGCGGGTGGGGCAGGTCACAAAGGCATCGCCGGGCGTGCGTGCCCTGCTTTTCGTTGCTGTGATTTCCCTACCTGCCCTCCCAGCCCTACCAACCCTTCCTGCCTTCGTCTCCGGGCAGGCCTCGTTCGGCGACACGCGCGATCTGAAGAGCACGAACCCGTCGACGCGCCTGCAGGCGGTGCAGCGGCTCCAGGAAACGGCGTTGGCCGAGTCGGCGCTGCCGCTGGCGCCGCTCATCAACGATCCGCAGGACGAGGTGCAGTTCGCGGCGATCGCTGCCGAATTGAACATCTTCCTTGCCGATCGGATCCTGCCGCGACGGCGCGTCGGCCTGGTGATCGAGAAACGGAGCTCGATTGCCGCCGAGACGGCGTTCACCGGCGGGCGATTCTCGCTCGGCGTGCGCAGTGTGCCGGCTGAGGTGCTGGCTGCGCTGCGCAAGGCTGCGCACGACGAAAACGCGCGCGTCGCCCTCGAAGCTGTGTACGCGTTCGGCCTGCTTGCGTTGCAGCCGTCGGGCGGCGCGCGGCGTGTGCTGCTCCGCGCAACCGGGCCGGATATCGCCCCGCTCGTCGGCGCCTCCGACCCGGCCATGCGCTATGCGGCGGCACGGGTTCTGAGCGCGGTGTTCGCAAGGCGTCCCGGCGACGAGCCGATCGACGAGCCGATCGGCGACGCGCTGATCACGGCACTGAACGACGACGACCGCGTGATCAAGGCGGCGGCGATGCAGGCGCTCGGGGCGATCCGCTACGACCGGGCGGTCCAGGCGCTGACCGATCTCTACGCCTTCTACGGGCAGGGGCAGAACGAGATGGCGGAGGCGGCGCTCGACGCGCTCGCCCACATCGCGCAGCCGTCGAGCGCCGATCTGTTCACGACGGCGCTGTCGGCACGCAGTGCGGCGCTCCGCGTTTCGGCAATCGAAGGCCTGGCGCGAATCGGCGATGCGACGAAGCTCGCCGCGATTGCCGCAGCGGTCGACGCCGACCGCAGCGAAGCGACGGCGCTCGCCGGCCTCTACGCGTCGGCGCGGCTCGCCAACGGACGCATCGATCGGATCGGCGACGCGCTGGCCAAGCCGAGGCTGCGGGCGCAGGCGCGTCAGTACTTGATCGAGCTCCTGCCGGGTCGAGCGGCAGCGCTGACGAGCCACGCCCAGGACCCCGACGCGCGCGTTCGCCTCGAAGCCATCGAGCTGCTGGGCGCGAGCGGCGATCGCGCGGCGGTGCCGCTGGTCGAACGCGCGCTGAGAGATCGCGAGCCGCAGGTCGCCCGCGCCGCCGAGCGCGCCCTGGTCCGGTTGCGCGCACAATAAACCTCTGTTCCTCTGTGCCTCTGTGTCCTCTGTGCCCTCTGTGCCCCTCCGTGGAAAGCCCGTCAAGATCGAGCGGGCTTTCTATGACCGCCCGACCCTCGACGTCGCCCGCGATCTCCTCGGCCTCGTCCTCGTCCACCGCCGCCGCGGCGTGATCACCAGCGGCGCGATCGTCGAGGTCGAGGCCTACATCGGCGAAACCGACCCCGCCTGCCACGCCGCGCCCGGCCCGACGCGCCGCAATCAGCCGCTCTACGGGCCGCCGGGCCACGCGTACGTGTACCTGAACTACGGCATCCACTGCCTGATGAACGTCGTCACCGAATCGCACGGCTTCCCGGCGGCGGTGCTGATTCGCGCGCTCGATCCACTCGACGGCGTCGCGGTGATGCGGCGCCGCCGCGCGCGGGCCGCGAAAGGACGCCGCGCCGTGCCCGATGCGCGCGCGCTGGCGCATCACGAGATCTGCCGCGGCCCCGGCAACCTGACGATGGCGATGGGGATTACGCTGGCGGAGAACCGGCTGGATCTCGAGGGCGACCGCCTCTACATCGAGGACCGCGGAATCCAGGTTGGCGAGATCGGCTGGGGCCCGCGCATCGGCATCCAGGTCGGCACCGAATCGCCATGGCGGGCATGGGTGCTCGAGCACGAAGCCGTATCAAAGGCACAGAGACTCGGAGGGCTCAGAGGCTCGGAGAAGGCCGGGCTCTGAGTCTCAGCGCCTCTGAGTCTCCGTGAGCCAAGCTTCGACGTTCGGTGTCTGCTTCTCCCGCAGCGCGATGCAGTTGTTGATCGTCTCGAGCGTCTGATCGAGCGCGCGCACCGCCGCCGGCAGCTTGTGCTCGGTGAAGAACTGCTTCACCTTGTCGCGCCACTGCGGGTCGCAGAACGCGGCCATCGATCGCACCAGGAACGTGTCGCCGCCGAAGATCGTCAGCTTCGGCTCGAGCGCGGCCCAGTTGTCGCCGACGAAAGCGAACGCGCGGTCGCGCGCCTCGGGGTTGGCGAAGAAACGCGAGAGGTAGATCGCGGTGTCCTGGGTCCGCAGCTGCGGCGACAGCGCGAGCCGCAGGCCGCGGTCGATGAGCGCCGGGTCGCGGAAGTCGCCGAGGGCGTAGAGGTAGCGGTAGTGCTGATCCGGATCGGTGGCGCGCTCCGCGGCGGCCGCCAGCGCGTCGAACAGCGCCGCGTCGCCGTGCATGGCCGCCGTCTCGATCACCGCGCCGGCCATCGTCGGCTCGATCTCGACGTGGCCGGCGAGCGAACGGTCGACGGCGTTGCGGGCGGCGGAGACGACGTCAGGGTCGTGGGCGATGGTGCCGAGCGCAGCGACCACCGACGCCCGCAGCGCGCGACGATCGTCGGCTTCCGAGACGGCGCTCGAGAAGCCGACTTCGTCGAACAGCGGCCGCAGCAGCGAACGGGTAAACGCTTCGACTTTCGGCCGCGTCGCGGTGGTCGTCAGGTAGTCGTGGAGGAAGCCGAGACGGTTCGACACCTCGTCGATCACACCGGCGGTGCGCTCGCGGCCGAGGCCGGCGACCAGCGTCAGGTAGTCGCCGGCGTTGTGCCGGCCGGTTCGGACCATCGCCCACTCGTCGTCGAGCAGCGAGAGCCGCTCCTCCGCCGTCAGGTCGGTGGCGATCCGCGGCGCCATCTCGCGCAGCATCTCCGGCGAATAGGTGGTGCGGTAATAGCCGTCGGCGCCGGCGTTGACGAAGACCCACGGCGCGCAGCTGCCGGGAATGTTGATGGTGCGCGATTCGTCCGAGAGCACCTCGCAGGTGGACGACGACTGCCCCGGCGCCTTGACGCAGACGGGCATCTGCCAGCGGCCGGCCCCGCTCTGCGCCGGGTCGACGAAGAAGCGCTGCTGCTTCAGCGTCACCGCGGTCTGACCGCCGGCGCAGGCGAGCGACACGTTGAGCAGCGGCACGCCGGGCTGGTTGACGAAGCTGGGGAGGATGCGCTCCACCGGCTTGCCGGACGCGCCGGAGAGCGCGCGCGAAAAGTCCTCCGAGGTGGCGTTCTTGTAGGCGTGCGCGTCGATGTAGGCGTTGACGCCCTTGCGGAACGTCTCGGCGCCGACGTAGCTCTCCAGCATCCGCAGCACGGCGGCGCCCTTCTGATAGGCGATGCCGTCGAAGGCTTCGTCGATCTGCGCCGGGGTCTGCACGTCGGAGTGCACCGGCCGGGTCGAGCGCAGCGAGTCGAGGCCGAGGGCGGTCTGGTTGTCGTTCGCCTCGTCGACCGGGATGTTCCATTCAGGGTGCGCCGCGGCGAGCGGCTTGTTCTGCATCCAGGTGGCGAAGCCCTCGTTCAGCCAGATGTCGTCCCACCACTGCATGGTGACGAGGTTGCCGAACCACTGGTGCGCCATCTCGTGGGCGAGGATCGACCAGATTTTCTTCCGCGTATCGACCGGCGCGGTGCGCGTGTCGGCGAGCAGATCGGTCTCACGGTAGAAGATCGCGGCGGTGTTCTCCATCGCGCCGGCGGCGAAGTCGGGCACGGCGACGACGTCGAGTTTCACGAATGGGTACTTGACCTTGTAATAGCCGTTGTAGAAGGTGAGGATCTGCTGCGCCGCGTCGAGTGCGATCCGCCCGAGATCGCGCTTGTCGGGCGTGGCGCAGATTCGGATCGGCACCCCTTCCGCCGCGCCGTCGAGGCACTTGAAGTCGCCGACCGTCATCGCCACCAGGTATGACGACATCTTCGGCGTGGTCGCGAATTTAATCGTGTGCTGCGTCGGCGATGGACCGGGCGTGTCCGACAGCACCTTGCCGTTCGAGATCGCGGTATCGCCGCGATCGATGGTCAGCGTGACCGCGAAGGTCGCCTTGAACGCCGGCTCGTCGAAGGAGGGGAACGCGCGGCGCGCGTCAGTGGCCTCGAACTGGGTGACGGCGTATTTCCGCTGCGGCGTCTTGCTGATGTAGAAGCCGCGCAACTGGCTGTTGAGGATGCCGCCGTAGCGGATCCGGATCTCGGTTGTGCCCTTCTCGATCGTCTTCGGCACGGTCAGCGTCGCGGTCTGGCTCGCCTCGTCGAGCGTCACTTTCGCCGGCTGCGCGCTGGCGCCGGTCCCAATCGTCACCTCGCGGAAGTCGATCTCAGCCGCGTGGAGCACGATTTTCGTCGCCGGCTCGGCCAGACGGACGCGGATGGTCTCGGCGCCATCGAAGCGCTCACGCGCCAGGTCGACGACAAAGGCCAGGTCGTAGTGGTCCGGGGTGACGTTGGCCGGCAGCCGCTGGGCGGAGGCGGGCAGGACGGAGGTCAGGACGATGACGGCCGCGAGGGGCCAGCGGAGTCGCATGACTCAGTTTAGCGCCGGAACTTGACGCGCCGGGCGCTCCAGGAGTAAAACAGAGCATCTTGTCCGGTCATTCGACCTGCATGTGTAGCTGCTGTTGTTGTCGCGGGCTCTCCACGAGCCCCTGCGCCAGTGGTCCAGCTGCATGCGAGTCGATGATCACCCCATGATCTAGTCTCAGACCAAGCAACGACCCAGGCCCGGGAGGCTCATCGCTTCCCGGGCCTTTTTGTTTTTATGGCTGATTTGCTTCCGTTGTTCCTGAACCTGACGGGCCGGCCGGTGCTGCTGGTCGGCGGCGGCGCCGTCGCGGCCGCCAAGCTGGCCCAGCTGCGCGCGGCCGGGGCAGCGGTGCGCGTGGTTGCACCGGAGGTTCGCAGCGAGATTGCGTCGGCCGCCGACGTTCGCATCGAACGTCGTCCGTTCACTCCATCCGATCTCGACGGCGTGTGGCTGGTCGTCGCCGCCGCGACCCCTGACGTGAACAAGCAAGTCGCCGACGCGGCCGAGCCGCTGCGGCTGTTCGTGAACGCGGTGGACGACCCGGCGAACGCCACCGCCTACTTGAGCGGCGTCGTGCGGCGCGACGGGGTGACGCTGGCGATCTCGACGAGCGGGGACGCCCCCGCGCTGACGGCGCTGCTTCGCGAAGCGCTCGACGCGACGCTGCCGCGCGATCTGGCCGCATGGGCCGAGGCGGCACGCGTCGAGCGGATCTCGTGGCGCCGGGACGGCGTGCCGATGCACGAACGCAAACCAAAGCTGCTGCGGGCGTTGAACGCGCTGTACGGCGCCGCCGCCGCAGGGCCGGCATACGCCGCGATGGGATCGCCGGCCGCCGGTGCGGCGGGGGATCCGGCCGCGGGGGCCGCCGTCGAACGCAGCCCGCGGGTGCCGTGGCTCAGTGGACCGGAGGATTCGTGGCTGTAGGACATGTCTCGCTCGTCGGCGCGGGGCCCGGCGATCCAGGACTCTTGACGCGGAAGGCGATCGTCCGGCTGCGGGCCGCCGATCTGGTGCTCTACGACGCCCTGGTCGACGAGCGCATCCTGCGCTACGCGCGCAAGGCGCAGCGTTTCTTCGTCGGCAAGCGCGCGGGGCGGCATGCGATGACGCAGCCGGCGATTCACGCCCTGATGATTCGCGCCGCGCGCCGCGGCAAGCGCGTCGTCAGGCTGAAGGGCGGCGACCCGTTCGTGTTCGGACGCGGCGGCGAGGAAGCGCTGGCGCTGCAGCACGCGAGCATCCCCTACGACATCGTGCCCGGGATCTCCAGCGCGATCGCCGCGCCGGCGGCGGCAGGCATTCCAGTGACGCACCGTGGGCTGTCGTCGGCGTTTCTCGTGGTCTCGGGCCACGAGGAAGCCGCGTTCGCGTCGGCTATCGCCCAGCTGCAGCCGCACGGCGTGACCGTCGTGGTGCTGATGGGCCTCGGGCGTTCCGCCGCGATTGCCAGCCTGCTCATCGACCGGGGCTGGTCGCGCGGCACGCCGGCCGCGATTGTCGTCGACGCCTCGAGGCCGGAGCAGCAGGTGTGGCGCGGCACCCTCGATCGGCTCGCCGCGGACACCGTGGAAGTCGAGGGGTTCGGCGCCGGCACGATCGTCATCGGCGACGTCGTCACGATTGGATTGAAGAGCGCGGACGTAGCGCAGCCCTTCAGGGCTGCCAACTAGCGAGGACTCATGTCTGTAGTGGACGACCCCAAAACATTCGGCCGCGCCCGGTTGTCATTCGCCAGCGTCGCCGACATCGACGAGTTCGTCACCACGCTGGAGCGCTACGAGCGCGGCGAGCTGACGCCCGATCAGTGGCGCGCCTTCCGCCTCGTGCGCGGCACCTACGGCCAGCGCCAGGCCGAGGACGCGCAGATGCTGCGGGTGAAGATTCCGCAGGGCATCCTCACCAGCGATCAGCTCGAAGCGCTGGCGGACGTCGGTGAGCGCTACTCGCGCGGCTTCGGCCACATCACCACCCGGCAGAACGTCCAGTTCCATTTCGTCAAGCTGCACGACGTCGAGCCGGCGATGCGCCGCCTGGCCGACGCCGGGTTGACGACACGAGAAGCGTGCGGCAACTCGGTGCGCAACATCACCGCCTGCCCCTACGCCGGCGTCGCCCACGACGAGCGCTTCGATGTTACGCCGTACGCGGAAGCGCTGACCCGTTACCTGCTGCGCCACCCGCTCAGCTCGACGCTGCCGCGCAAGTTCAAGATCGGCTTCGAAGGCTGCGCCACCGATCACGTGGTCACCGGCGTCAACGACCTCGGGTTCCGCGCCGTGCTCGGCGCCGATGGCGGACGCGGCTTCCGCGTCACCGCCGGCGGCGGCACCGCGATCATGGTGACCTCCGCGGGCGTGCTGCACGAGTTCCTGCCCGCCTCCGAAATCCTGCGCGTCGCCGAAGCGGTGCTGCGGGTGTTCGCCCGGCTGGGCGACTACCAGCACAAGCAGCGCAACCGCATGAAGTTCATGATCAAAGCGCTCGGCTGGACGCGCTGGCGCGAGGAGTACGACCGTGAGCTGACCGCATGCCGGTTGCGCGGTCAGGTGCCGACGCTCGAAATCGATCCGCCGGCGGTGGAAGCGAAGCCGGACTGGGCCAGGGAATCCTCGCCGTCGATCGGCCTCGTCGCCTCGCGCGTCGCCGCTGGCCGCATCAAGGGTCCCGGCATCACGCCGACCATCGTGCCGGTCTATCAAGCCGGCGACGATGCCTACGCGCGCTGGCGCGCGACCAATGTGCACCCGCAGAAGCAGTTCGGTTTCGTGATGGCGGTGGCGAGTGTGCCGCTCGGCGATCTGAGCAGCGAGCAGATGCGTGTGGTCGGCGAGCTGGCGCGCGCCTACGGCGACGGAACGATCCGCGTGACGCCCGATCAGGATCTGCTGTTCCGCTGGATCAATGCGTGCGACGTCCGGCCGCTGTACCGACGGCTCGCCGCGGCCGGCATCGGCCTGTCCGAGGCGGGTACCGTCGCCGACGTCTCGAGCTGCCCGGGCGCAGAGACCTGCCGGCTGGCGGTGACGCAGTCGCGCGGTCTCGGACGCCTGCTCGAGGATCATCTGCGCGCGCGACCGGATCTCATCGCCGCGGCCGACGGCGCGCGGATCAAGATCAGCGGCTGCCCGAACGGCTGCGGCCTGCACCACATCGCGACCATCGGCTTCCAGGGGAGCGTGCGGCGGCTCGGGTCGCGTGCCGTGCCGCAGTATTTCGTCATGGTCGGCGGCGGCGCGCTCGATCGCGGCGCCGCCTTCGGGCGCGTCGCGGCGAAGATTCCGGCGCGCCGCATCCCCGAGACCGTCGAGCGGCTAATCGACCTCTACGCGCGCGAGCACGAGGCGGGCGAAACGGCCGCCGCCTTCTTCCAGCGGGTCGACCTCGAGGCGGTCAAGGGGCTGCTCGCCGACCTCGAGAAGCTGCTGCCTGGCGACGCCGTGCCGGCCGACTTCATCGATCTGGCGGAAACCAACGAGTTCGTGCCGGAGGTGCTCGACGGCGAGTGCTCGGCGTAGCGAATCGACGTATTTGTATATGTTGATTGCATTCGGCCGCGAGGGCTGATATAGTCCGCGGCTAGCCCGCCGGAGCGTCAGCGACGGTGGCGACAACTGAATATCGCTTCTTTATCAAGAGTGGCTGAGGGACCGGCCCTGTGACGCCACGGCAACCACGCGACGCATCGCGTCGCGGCTCAGGTGCCAATTCCTGCCCTGCACGTGCGGGGGGAGATGAAGAGATTCGTGAGTGCCCGCTGTCGTATTGCTCTTCTTGGTTTCGGTACCGTCGGCTCCGCCGTCGCCCGCCGACTCGCCTCCTCCTCCGACTTCCACCTCACGCACATCCTCGATCGCCGCGCCGCGGTGAAGCGCGGTCTGTTGACGGCTCCCGGCGTCGTCTGGACCACGCGGATCGAGGACGTCCTCGAAAGCGACGCCGACGTGGTGGTCGAAGCCATCGGCGGGCTCGACCCCGCAGCCGGCTGGATTCGCGCCGCGCTCCTCGCCGGCAAGTCGGTGGTCACGGCGAACAAGCAGGTGATGGCGCGCCACGGCGCGGTGCTGCGACCGCTCGCGGCGCGGCAGGGGCGTCAGCTCCGCTTCGAGGCCGCCGTCGGCGGCGCGATGCCGATCGTCCGCGCGATCGCCGACGGCCTGGCCGGCGATCGGATCGTCAGCGTCGAAGCGATTCTCAACGGCACCACCAATGCGGTGCTGTCCCGGATGGAATCGCGCGGCTGGTCGATGAAGGAGGCGCTGGCCGACGCGAGAACGCTGGGACTCGCCGAGGCCGACCCGTCAGCCGATCTCGACGGCAGCGACGCGGCGGCGAAGCTCGCGATCCTGTGCGCGCTGGCGTTCGGCCTGCGTGTCGATCCGACGCAGGTTGACGTGCGTTCGTCGGCCGGGGTGACCGCACGCGACCTGGCCCGGGCGCGCGCGACGGGCGCGACCATCCGTCAGCTGGCGCGCGCCGCGTTCGATCGATCGACATCGTCGCTGACCGCGCGGGTCGGGCCGGTCACCGTTCCCGCCGGTTCGATCTTCGCGGCCACGATCGGGCCGCGCAACGCCGCCATCATCACCGGCGAACACTCCGGCGACACGGTGATTTGCGGCACCGGCGCCGGCGGCGACGCCACTGCCGTCGCCATCCTGAGCGACCTGGCCGCCATCGCCTGCGACCGCGCCGCCGTCGTGCCGGCGCCCGTGCTCAGCTCAGACTTCACCATCGGAACCCTTTCGCTAGCGGAGGCCGTGTGAGCGCCCTGATTGGTCTTCAATGTCATCTCTGCAAGACGCCGTTCCCGGCCGAAGCCACCTACGTCTGCGACAAATGCCTCGGGCCGCTCGAGCCCGTCTACGACTACGGCGCCATCAACCTGACGCGTGCCGAGATCGAGAGCCGGCCGAAAAACCTGTGGCGCTACCGCGAGCTGCTGCCGATTACCGGCGAGCCGCGCACCGGCTTCAATTCCGGCTTCACGCCGCTGGTGCGCTGCGATCGCCTGGCGAAGCGCCTCGGCGCGAGCGAGATCTACATCAAGGATGATTCGGTCAACCATCCGACGCTCTCGTACAAGGACCGCGTCGTCTCGGTGGCCGCGACCCGCGCGCTCGAGCTCGGGTTCAGCGTGCTCGCCTGCGCATCGACCGGCAACCTGGCCAACAGCGTGGCCGCGCACGCCGCGCGCCTCGGCGTCGAGTGCTGCGTGTTCATCCCCGACAACCTCGAGGCGGGCAAGCTGCTCGGCTCGGCGATCTTCAACCCCACCATTCTCGCCATCGCCGGCAACTACGACGATGTGAACCGGCTGTGCACGCAGGTGGGCGACCGCTACGGCTGGGGATTCGTCAACATCAACCTCCGCTCGTATTACGCCGAAGGGGCGAAGACGATGGGCTTCGAGATCGTCGAGCAGCTCGGGTGGCGCTACCCGAAGCATCTGGTCTCGCCGGTCGCCGGCGGCACGCTGCTGCCGCGCATCGTCCGCGGGCTGCGCGAGCTGCGCCAAATCGGGCTGGTCGAGGGCGAGCTGCCACGCGTCTACGCCGCCCAGGCGGCCGGCTGCGCGCCGGTCGTGCATGCCATCGAACTGGGGCTCGAGCATCCGGAGCCGGTGCGGCCGAACACGATCGCCAAGTCGATCGCGATCGGCAATCCCGCCGACGGCTACCAGGTGATTCAGAGCGTGAAGTCGACCGGCGGCACCGGCGCCGCGGTCACCGATACGCAGATTGTCGACGCGATCAAGCTGCTCGCCGAGACCGAAGGGATCTTCACCGAGCCGGCCGGCGGCACCACGCTCGCCGCCGCGATCGAGCTGATCGAGCGCGGCATCATCCCGCGCGACGAGTCGATCGTGGTGTGCGTGACGGGGAATGGCTACAAGACGAGCGAGGTGGTGGCGAATCGCCTGGCCGAACCGGTGCGCCTCAGCCGCGCGTTCAAGGAGTTCGAGGCCTGGCACGCCTCGCGGGTGGCTCTTGCCTGATAGCGTATGACGCCCGTGCCCCGCTGATCACTCGGTCCGGAGCGCGTGCAGCGGATCGGCGCGCGCGGCGCGCTGTGCGGGCAGGAAGCAGGCCAGCAGCCCAACGGCCGCCAGCGCGCTCAGCGCCACGGCCAGCGTGACCGGATCCGATGGCGCGACGCCAAAGAGCACCGACGCCATCACCCGCGCCGTGCCGAACGCGGCGAACGCGCCGGCAACGAGGCCGATCGCGACCCACACCATCGCGCCGCCAACCACGAGCGTGACGAGATTCGCCGGGGTGGCGCCGAGCGCCGCCCGAATGCCGATCTCCCGGGTTCGCTGCGCGACCGAGTACGAGACCACGCCGAAGATTCCTATCGCCGCCAGCACCACGGCAATCGCCGCGAACAGGCTCAGCGTCCCCGAGCGGAGGCGGTCGACCGCCCACGATTCCGACTTCAGCTCCTCGATCGTCCGGACGTGCTCGACGACCTGTCCTTTGTCGACGCCGGCGATCGCGTCGCGCAGCGCGCGCTCGAGTTGGGGCAGCGCAGTCGCCGTACGAACGACGATGCCGGCGAACGACCTCGCATCCTGTTGATCGCTCAGGTAGACGACGGGATGATCCCGCGGATCGTCGAACGCCGTCATGCGCTCGTTGGCGATGATCCCGACGACTTCATAGGTGGCGTCGTCGCCCGAGTACATGTATCCGAAGCCCGGCGCATCCATCCGGAGAGTGCGCCCGATCGGATCCTCGGCGCCGAACAGCTGGCGCGCCAGCGTCTCGTTGACGACCGCGACCAGCGGCGCCGTCCCGCGATCGGCATCCGTGAGCGTGCGGCCGCGCCGCAGTCGCAGCCCGAGCGTGCGAAAGTAGCTCGGGCTGACGATCCGCAAGTCGGCCACCGGCCGCTCGACGCGCGGCAGCACCGGACGGTCGGCGCGCTGGACGAAGATGCCGCTCGGCGCGCCCTGCATCGGCATGCCGTCGGTGAACGCGACGTCACGCACGCCGGGAATCGCGCCCACCGCCGCCGCGACCTGGCGCACGAACGCTGACATTTGCGCCGCGTTGGCGAACCGGTGTTCGGGCACCGGCAATTCAGCCGTGATCACGTTGGTCGCGTCGAACCCGGTATCGGCGCGCCGCATGTTCAGGAAGCTCCGCATCAGCAGTCCGGCATTGGCCAGCAGCACCAACGCCAGCGCGACTTCGGCGACGATCAGGCCGTTCCGCAGGCGGGCGGCGCCGGCCGTCGCCGTGCCGGGCCGCGCGGCGCCGATCGTGCCGCGAGACGCGCGGATCGTGCCGACGGCCGGTGCGAGGCCGAACGCGATGCCGCATCCGATCGACAGGACGGTGGTGAAGAGCAGCACGCGCCAGTCGATCGCGCTCGACGCTTCGGCTGGAAGCAGGAACGGCAATGCCGCCAGGTTGAGCGGCAGCGCGCTGAGCGTGGCCTTCAACAGCGCGGTCGTGAGGTAGCCGACGGCGACACCAATCACGCCGCCGGACACCGAGAGCATCACGCTCTCGGTCAGGAACTGACGTATCAGGCGGCCGGTGCTGGCGCCGAGCGCCAGCCTGACGGCAACCTCGCGCTCGCGGGCGAGCGCCCGCGCCAGCATCACGTTCGCGACGTTGACGCAGCCGATCAGCAGCACCATGCCGACGGCCGCCAGCAGCACGTAGAGCGACCGGCGCAGATCGGCGCTGGTCGCAATCGATTCGTATGGGCGGACGACGATGCTCCAGCCCTTGTTCGTATCCGGGTACTGGGCCGCCAGCCGGGCGGCAATGGTTTCCAGTTCGGCGCGCGCGCGATCGATCGTGATACCGGGCTTCAGAAGACCGAGAGCGCCACCGTTCAGCCAGATCAGCCAATGCGATGTTCGGTTCATGCGGTCCGGGCTGAACGTCAGCGGCAGCCAGGCGTCGACGAACGTGCGCCCGAACGGGCCGTCCTTCGGCATGATGCCGACGACGGTGCGCGGTTCGCCGTTGATCAGAATCGCGCGGCCGACGAGCGACGGGTCCGATCCGAAGCGCGACGTCCAAACGCGATGGCTGAGCACAATCGAGCGATCGCGCCCCGGCTGATCGTCCCCCGCCATGAGCGTGCGGCCTTGCGCCGCCGCCGCGCCGAACACCTCGAAATACTGCGGCGACACCATCGGCGCGAGCAGCGTCGACGGAGGGTTGCCGTCGAGAACCGTCACGCCGCAGCAGCCGGTCGTCGCGGCGACGCGCTCGAAGACCGTGCTCTGCGCGTAATCCAGGTAGTTGAGCGTCGTCATCGAGTTTGGCTGGCCCGACGGCCGCCGTTCCCAGAGGCCGACGATCCGATCGGCGTTCGAATAGGGCAGGGGTTTCAGGAGGATCGCGTCGACGAAGCTGAAGATCGCGGTGTTGACGCCGATGCCGAGCGCGAGCGTCAGCAGGATGACGGCGGTCACACCGGGACTGCGGCGCAACCCTCGGAGCGTGTATCGCAGATCCTGTGCGATGGTTTGCACCGGCTCACGTCGCCGCAAAACGGCGCTGATTGGTTCCTATCGTCTCGGTCGCGAGGCGTTCGAGCTCGACGACACGATCGGCAGCTTGAACTCGAGCGTGCGGCCGTTCCGCAGGACCTTGATGGTCGCGGTCGTTCCGGGCTTGGAGTCGGCGACCAGCCGCAGGATCTGCGACGGGTCGGAGATGTCCTGGCCGTTGAACGCGGTAATCACATCGCCGGGGCGAATGCCCGCGTCGTAGGCCTCCGAGCCGCGGCTCATGCGCGACACCAGCGCGCCGCTGGTGGTGTCGACACCGACTTCTTCCGCCAGCTGCGGCGTCAGCTTCTCGATGCCGATGTAGCCGATCGAGCCGCGCTGCACCTCGCCAAACTTCATCAGGTCGCCGACGATGCGCTGCGCCAGGCGGCTCGGCACGGCGAAGCCGATGCCCTGATAGCCGCCGCTCTCGCTGTAGATGCCGGTGTTGATGCCGACCAGCTCGCCGCGGCTGTTGATCAGCGCGCCGCCGGAGTTGCCCGGGTTGATCGCCGCATCGGTCTGGATGAAGTCCTCGTAGTCGGCAAAACCCATGTTGGCCCGGCCCACCGCGCTGACGATGCCGGCGGTGACCGTCTGGCTCAATTGAAACGGGCTGCCGATCGCCAGCACCCATTCCCCGACCTTCAGCTGCGTCGAGTCGCCCCACGGCACGACCGGCAGCCCGGTGACCGGAATCTTCAGCAGCGCGATGTCGGTCGTCGGATCCGAACCGACCACCTTGCCCTTGATCTCGCGCTTGTCCGGCAGGGCGATGGTGATCTCGCGCACGTTCTCGCCGACGACGTGGCTGTTGGTGATGACGTAGCCGTCGCCCGAGATGATCACGCCCGACCCGAGGCTGAGCGAGCGGCGATCGCGCGAGCCGAACGGCTCGTCGTCGCCGAAAAAGTAGCGGAAGAAGGGATCGTTGGCGAACGGCGAATTGCGCGTCCGCACGACCTGCAGCGACGAGATGTTGGCCACCCCGCGCACCGCCTGGCCGGCGATGCGGGTGAAGTCGGGGCCGCCGCTCGTCGCCAGGCTCGCCGCCGATCCCGGCATCGACGCGCCGCGTTGTTCGGCTGCCGGTGCAGCGGCCGGCGGCGGGGCGTCGCTTGCGCGTGAATCGGACGCAGTGCGCATCCGGCCGGTGACGACGAGGCCGGCCATGAACCCGGCGATGACGAGGACGAACGGAAGGGTAAGCCGTCGGATCATCGGTCTGCTGACGATTGTCAGGTGACGTCGATGCGGCGCGCGCCGCGATCGGCCAGCTTCGGGATGGTAACCGTCAGCACGCCGTCTCGCAGGTCGGCGCTGACCGCGGCGACATCAATCGGTTCGGGCAGCGAGAAGGCGCGCGAAAAGTGGCCGTGCCCGCGCTCGATGCGATGAAACTGCTCGCACGGGATATCGCGACCGGGCGCCGAGGCGCGCGCGCCGCGGATGACGACGCGACTCTCTTCCGCGTGGATCTCGATGTCGCTGCGCGCCAGGCCGGGCAGTTCCGCCGTCAGCACGTACTCGGTGTGGGTTTCGTAGAGGTCGACCGGTGGTGTCCAGCCGGGTGCGTCGGTGCCGACCAGCTGACCGAGCTGTTCGTGAAGCGCGAGCAGGTCTCGCAGGGGGTCCCAGCGCGTGAACGCCACGTCGGGCATCGTAGCATGTTGCTTTGCTCCGGACCATATGTGCTACGATTTCAAGGATATACAGCCATCGATCATGCCATTCCTACAAGCGACCCGACTCCGAAAAGGCATGCTGATCAAGGTCGGCAACGACCTGTTCCGCATCCTCGAGCTGCACCACCTGACGCCGGGCAACAAGCGCGCGCACATCCAGGTGCGGATGCGCAACATCCGGACGACGAGCCTCGCCGATCACAAGTTCCGCGCGGAAGAGGACGTCGAGCGCGCGACGCTGGACGAGCGCGAGATGCAGTACCTGTACAACGACGGCGACCTCTTTCACTTCATGGACACGGCGACCTACGAGCAGGTGCACATCTCGGCCGAGGCGCTCGGCGACTCGAAAGACTTCCTGATCCCCGAGATGCTGATTCGGGTCGAGTTCTATGATGTCGAGCCGGTCGGCATCGAGCTGCCGCCGACGGTTGATCTGGTGGTGAAGCAGACGGTGCCGGGCATCAAGGGTGCGACCGCGAGCAACCAGATCAAGCCGGCGACGCTCGAGACCGGCCTCGTCATCCAGGTGCCGCCGTTCGTCAACGAAGGCGACAAGGTCCGCGTCAACACGGAGACCGGCGAATACCAGTCGCGCGTCTAACGCTGGCGTCAGTCGCCAGTGGCCAGTCGGCAGGCGCCAGTCGCAGTCCGCATGCGCCAGTCGCCAGTCGCAGTCGTGAAAAGCAGATGGACATCGTCCGCAAGGAAGCTCACCACGGCTGGATCGAAGTCATCACCGGCAGCATGTTCAGCGGCAAGAGCGAGGAGCTGATTCGCCGGCTGCGCCGCGCGCAGATTGCCAGGCAGCAGGTCCAGATCTTCAAGCCGCTCCTCGACAACCGGTTCGACGAAGATCACATCGTCTCGCACAGCGAGATGCGGATCCGGTCCGAGAACGTGCGCAGCTCGAAGGAGCTGGTGGCGCGGGTGCACGACGACACCGAGGTGGTGGGCATCGACGAGGGGCAGTTCTTCGACTCCGATCTGCCGGCGGCGTGCAATGCGCTGGCTAACAAGGGCAAGCGCGTGATCGTCGCCGGCCTCGATCAGGATTACCTGGGCCGGCCGTTCGAGCCGATGCCGCAGCTCCTGGCGGTAGCCGAATACATCACCAAGACGCTGGCGATCTGCGTGGTCTGCGGCGATCCCGCCAACCATACCCAGCGGCTGGTCGCCAGCAGCGACCGCGTGCTGGTCGGCGCGACCGGCCTTTACGAGGCGCGGTGCCGGCACTGCTTCGACCCGACGCTGGCGGCGGTCGAGAAGACCTAGTTAAGATTCGCTTGTGAGTTACGTCGCGGCCGGCCGGGACCCGATCAGCCTCGTCCTGATCCTGCTGGGCGTCGGCTTCCTCGGCGCCAACGTCAAGCTGGCGTACGACTACGTTCTGTACCTGCGCCGCCGCCGCGGCGCGCTGCTGACCTGGCGCGCACCGAAGCCGCCCCAATACACCTTCGGCCTGGCGCTGGGGGTGGCGCTCGGGCTGCTGGTCTTCGCCAAGCTCGTCTTTCTGCGGCGGCCGGTGTTCGGCGAGTCGATGATGTTCCTGTACTACGCGTATTTCTTCCCGATGAGCCTGACCATTGGGCGCGGCTTCTACGAGGACGGGATCTGGGCCGAGACCAGCTTCATCCCGTACAACGAGGTGGGTGGGATCAGCTGGCGGGAAGGGGAGCGGCAGGCGACCTTGATCGTCATCTCGCGACTGCGGAACCTGGCGAGGAAGCTGCCCGTTCCCGGCGATAAATACGGCGCGGCGCGGCGGCTGCTGCGCGACAAAATCGGGGAGCATGCGATTCACTTCGGCGGGACCGGCCTGGATTTAGGCGTCCACGACGAGCGTGACGAGGCGTAGGCCGCGGCCCTCCGGGCCGCGGTGGGGCGGGTGGGGCAGGTGGGGCGCAGGTTTCCGGGTGATCGACCGATAGAAGGGCAACTATGGCTGCACGAGCGACCTGGAAAGGGTTTTTGAAGATCAGCCTGGTGAACATCCCGATCAAGGTGTTCCCGGCCACCGAGTCTGCCGGCTCGATTTCCTTCAACCAGCTCCACGGCGAGTGCCAGACGCGCATCCAGCAGAAGCGCTGGTGCCCGCACTGCGAGCGGGAAGTGCCCAACTCGGAAATCGTCAAGGGCTACGAGTTCGAGAAGGGGCGCTACGTCATCATGTCGGAGGAGGACCTCGACAAGGTCCGCCCCGAGTCGACGCGGGTGATCGATCTCGTTCAGTTTGCCGACGCCTCGTCGATCGACCCGATGTACGTCGACCGCACCTATTACCTCGCCCCGGACGGCGGGATGGCGGCCGACGCGTTCGCGGTGATGCGCGACGGGATGCAGGGCAAGGTCGGCATCGGCAAGCTCGCGCTCTACGGCCGCGAGTACCTGGTCGCGGTGCGGCCGCATCAGCGCGGCATCGTGATGCACACCCTGCATCATGCCGCCGAGATGCGCGGCATCGAGTCGGTGGAGGAGCTGAACTCGGTGCCGCTGAAGGTGAAGCCCGAGGAGATGAAGCTCGCCCGCCAGGTGATCCAGACCTTCGAGCAGCCGCTCGATCTCGCCACCTACAAGGACGAGTACCGCGAAGGGTTGCAGCAGATCATCGACGCCAAGATCGCCGGCGAAGAGGTCGTCGCCGCCACCACCACCGATACGCCGCCGAAGGTGGTCAACCTGATGGATGCGCTCAAGAGGAGTCTCGATGCCGTCAGCACCGGGAAAAAGAAAACCGCCAAGGCGGTTGCGGAGAAGCCTGCCGTAGCCAAGCGGAAGCGCGCCTGAAAATTAGGAATTACGGGAATTACGAATTAGGAATTCGTGCTCGGCTTTGGAGGCGCGGCTGATTTCTCACGGACGCGCTTCGCCAGGCGTTCGGCCTTCTTCGCGGCGAGCTTTGCTGCCGCGCTGCGCCGCTTTTTTCTGATGATCGTCGTTACGATCGAGATGAGCTCGTCGCCTTCTTGAACGAGCGCCACCGCTTCACGCTGCGGCCCGAGCTTGCAGCGCTCGCAGACGCGCATCCGCATCCACGATTCGCGGTTCTCCTTCAGCGAGATGCAGCACTTCGAGATGAAGTCGGCATCGCTCTCCGCAGCTTTCGCTTCCTCGAGGCTCGACGCGAACGTCAGGCTGCAGTTCAGAAGCTGCGAGACCATCAGTCGTCCGACCAGGCGGCCTTCGCTCAGTTCCTGGCAGAAGTCGACGACGCGGCACGCGTAGTCGAAGGCGCGTTCGCGGATATCCTGCCCGCCTTCGAAGCTCGCTGGTCTTTCCTGGCCATGACCGTTGCCGTCCATGACGTCGCGATCACGCATGGCTCACGCCAAGTCCGATGCCGAGATTTGTTGGGGATTTTTTCGTTCGACTCTGCCGAAGGCAGAAACTGCGAACTCGCGCTTCGATAGAGATCGCGAATTCTTAATTCCTAATTCCCGTTAATTCCTAATTTGCTCGGCGAGCCACGCCACCAGTCCCGCATCCTGGGCCATCGGGTCGCCGAGCCATGCGGGCGGCACCAGCCAGACGAAGGCGAGGATCGCGATCACCCACAGATCGTAGGGCAGCGTGGCCCGCTCGTCGGTCCAGAAGCAGGCGCGGTTGATCAGGCCGGCCACGCCTTCCCGTGTCGGCATCGGCAGCCGGTTGAGCGCGAGGTAGGTGAAGTAGATCCGGTTGGCGACGGCGAGGATCGACAGCACCAGGATCACCCAGAGCACGCCGGCCATGCGGTTGGTGATCGCGCCGATCATGAAGAGCACGATCCGCTCCGGCCGTTCCATGAAGCCGACCTTGCAGCGCTCGACCAGCGACTCGGCGCGGGCGCGCGCGTAGCTGGTCATGATCGAGAAGATCAGCGCCAGCGCCGCCACCATCACGTAGTCGCTGCGTCCCAGCTTCGAGTAGAGGAAGATCAGCCCGGTCAAAAGCGCCAGGTCCGAGAAGCGGTCGAGCGTCGAATCCCAGAACGCGCCGAACTCCGACTCGAGGCGGGTGATGTGCGCAACCTTGCCGTCGATGAAGTCGAAGATGTTGGCGACCAGCATGATCACGAACGCCAGCGTGAAGCGGCCGTAGGCGAGCGCCCACGCCGCGCCGACGTTGATGATCACGCCAATCAGCGTCAGCGTGTTGGGGTGGATGCGCAGCCGGACGCAGAGGTTGATGATCGCCCGCAGCGGATACATGCACGCCGCCCCGACGAGGCCCGTGAAGGTCATCCGCTTTGTGGCGCCCCCGCGGCGCACGTCGGTCTCGCGGGGGTTGGGGTCGACGGTAATGTGCACGATATAATGGCGGGTTCAGGTCCCGAAAGAAACCGCTGCATAGTAGCGTATGGCCATCCACGAACTCAAGGAGCAGATCGCCCGGCTGCCGGAGCAGCCCGGGGTGTATCTGTACTTCAACGCGGATGGCGACACGATCTACGTGGGCAAAGCGCGTGCCCTGCGCGACCGCGTCCGCAACTATCTCGGCGCATACGGCTCGGATGCGAAAACCGACGCGCTCCTCGATGAGGTCGTCCGCCTCGAGGTGATCGTCACCGACTCGGTCGTCGAAGCGCTCGCGCTCGAGAACAACCTCATCAAGCAGCGAACGCCGAAGTACAACATCCTGCTGCGCGACGACAAGAACTATCCGTTTCTTCAACTGACCACCAACGAGCCGTTTCCGCGTGTGCTCGTGGCGCGCCGCGTCGAGCGCGACGGCAGCTTCTATGCCGGGCCGTTCATGCCGGCGCATTTCGCCCGCCGGACGATGTCGCTCACGCATCGCCTGTTCGGCATGCGCTCGTGCAACGAGGTGATCACCGGCAAGCGCGGGCGGCCCTGCCTCGAGTACGACATCAAGCGGTGCATCGCGCCCTGCGTCGATACCATCTGCAGTCCCGAGGACTATGCCCGCGCCGTCGGCGTCACGCAGTTGTTCCTCGAGGGGCGCAACGACGAGCTGCTCAAGACGCTGAAGGCGCGCATGCTCGCCGCCGCCGAGGGCGAGCGCTTCGAGGAAGCGGCGCAGCTGCGCGACGCGATGCGGACGGTGCAGACGCTGCACGATCGCCAGCAGAAGATGGCGACGGTGGAGCTCGGGCACCGTGACGTCTTCGGCCTCAAGGTCGGACCGGGCGGCGTGGCGATCCAGATCTTTCAGGTGCGCAGCGGCCGGGTCGTCGAGCGCATCGAGCTGGGGACGGAGGGGGCGGTTGTCGGGCCGAAGGACGCGGAAGTGCTCGAGACCGCCATCGAGCAGTTCTACGAGCTGCGCGTGGCGCCGTCGGAAATCCATGTCCCCTCGGAGCCGAACGAACGCGAAGCGCTCGAGGCGTGGCTGTCCGAGCGCGCCGGACGACGCGTGCGCATTGTCGTGCCGCAGCGCGGCGAGAAGCGCGGCTTCGTCGACCTCGCCAATCGCAACGCCGCCCTTGCCTATCAAACGCGCTTCAACCAGGCGAAGACCGCGCAGTACGACGCGCTCGAGACGCTGCAGCACGTCCTCGGCCTGCCGGCGCTGCCGCGACGGATCGAATGCTTCGACATCTCGACGATTCAAGGGAGCGAGACGGTCGCGTCGATGGTGGTGTGCGAGGACGGGCGGATGAAGCGTGGCGATTATCGGAAGTTCCGGATCAGGGGGGCCGAGCGAGCTCGGCCCCCACAGACGACTTCTGTGGCGGCGGAGCTTGCTCCGCCCCCACATGCCGATCAATCCACCCGGCGCGTTCAAGATGATTTCGCCGCGATGCACGAGGTCGTACTGCGCCGCTACCGCAAGATGCTCGAGCAGGGCGGACCGTTTCCGGATCTCGTGCTGATCGACGGCGGCAAAGGCCAGCTGTCGG
>Ga0207708_10000798_pt1 | contig 23722 bp, 26 predicted proteins | sample KBSK5101metaG_FD_184340 | JGI IMG/M metagenome (GOLD analysis project Ga0207708, IMG submission 184340) | Corn, switchgrass and miscanthus rhizosphere microbial communities from Kellogg Biological Station, Michigan, USA - KBS K5-10-1 metaG... | ecosystem: Host-associated > Plants > Roots >...
CGTTCCCGCAGAACTCGCTCGTCGACGGCACGCCGCACTGGGGCAATCTCCAGCTCGACGAGGTGGCGTTCCCGATCGTGCTCGCCTGGCAGCTCGGCCGGACCGACGCCGCCCTCTACCAGGACCACGTCAAGAAGGCCGCCGACTTCCTCGTGAACTTCAAGGGGGAGCAGCCGGCGCCGTGGAGCCCGCAGGAGCGCTGGGAGAACCAGAGCGGCTACTCGCCCGGCACGATCGCCTCCGAGATCGCCGGGCTCGTGTGCGCCGCGGACATCGCGCGCCGCAACGGCGACGCCGCGTCGGCCGCCCGCTACGAGCGCACCGCCGACGACTGGCAGAAGCGCATCGACAACTGGACCGCCACGAACAACGGGCCGTACGGGCCCAAGCCGTACTACCTGCGGCTCACGAAGGATGGCAAGCCGAACAAGGGCACGACCTACGACATCGGCGACAGCGGGCCCACGGGCGTCGACCAGCGCAAGGTCGTCGACCCGAGCTTCCTCGAGCTCGTCCGCCTCGGCGTCGAGCCGGCCAACGACGCGACCGTGCGCAACTCGGTCGCCGTCGTCGACCAGGTCCTCTCCGCCGGCCGCCCCGATGGCAGCACGTTCTGGCACCGCTTCACCTTCGACGGCTACGGCGAGCGCAAGGACGGCAGCCCGTGGGACGTCGGCCTGCCGACGAACCCGACCGAGGACTGGGCCAACAACACCACGATCGGCCGCGACTGGCCCATCTTCGGCGGCGAGCGCGGCGAGTACGAGCTCTCGCTGGGCAACGCCACCAGCGCGCGCACGCGCCTGGGACAGATGGCCTCGGCCGCCAACGACGGGTACCTGCTCCCCGAGCAGGTCTGGGGCGCCGACTTCCCGCCGGGCGGCAGCCCGGGGTTCCCGGTCGGCAAGGGCACGCTGTCGGCCACGCCGCTGGCCTGGTCGCACGCCCAGTTCGTGCGCCTGGCCTGGTCGCTGGACGCCGGACACCCGGTCGAGCGCCCGAGCATCGTCGCCTGCCGCTACGCGCACACGGGCAAGGGGCCGTGCACGGGGTAGCGCGGCGCGCGGCGCTCGTCCTCGCGGCGGCGCTGCTGCTCGCCCCCGCCGCACGCGCCGCCACGCCCGAGGCCTCGACCACCGACCGCCTGCAGGACCGCCGCGAGGTCGCGGCCGGCGACCGCGCCTACGTCGAGGGGTTCCAGGACGGCCGCTTCTACGCCAACGGCTGGCACACCGCCGGCGAGATGGGCGGCGTGTGGGCGCCGCCGCTCAAGCTCGTCGACGGCGTGTGGTTCGGGCTCGACGACCAGTGGGTCGGGCCGGCGACCAAGTTCACCAGCGGCTGGGGCTACACGCGCTACGACCTGCCCGACACCGACGGGCTGCAGGTGGCGCGGACCGACTTCGTGCCCGACGGTCGGCGGGCGGCGCTGTTCGGGCTCAAGCTGACCAATCCGGGAGCGGCCGACCGGACGGTCACGGTCAAGGTCGACGCGCACTCCGAGCTCATGACCGCGTACCCGTGGGGCGGGACGACGCCGAGCGCGAGCGACAACAGCGCCGACCACGGCACCTACGCGGACAAGGCGCTGCAGTTCACCGACGACGGCACGCCGCCGGGCGCGGCCGAGCACCACTACGCCGCGCTCGTCGCGGCCAACCAGGACCCGGCCGCCGGCACCGCCGCCGACACCGGCGGCACCTTCCGCGGGCCGCAGGGCGACACGGTGTGCCAGGCCAGCGACGGCACGTCGGCGCCGAGCGCCTGCGACGACGGGCCGTTCGGGCACGGCACCGGGGGCGAGCTGCAGTACGCCGTCACCGTGCCGGCGGGCGCGAGCCGGACGCTGTGGGTCGCGGCGGCCGGGTCGGATCACGGCGTGGGCGACGCGCGCTCCGAGCTCGACGCCGCGCTCCAGGACCCCGAGGGTGAGCTCAGCGCGAAGCTCGCAGCGCGCGAGCACCTGGCCCAGTGGTCGCACGTCTCGCTTCCCGGCGACCCGCTGCTGCAGCAGGCCATCGACTGGGGCAAGCAGAACCTCGCCGACCTCACCCAGACCGCGTCCGACCTGCAGATCCGCTGGACCAGCCAGGGGACGCAGTTCCCGGGGCCGCTGGGCACGGTCGCGCACGCGCGCTGGTTCGGGGCGGGCTTCCCCGACTACCCGTGGATCTTCGCCACCGACGGCGAGTACACGGCGTTCGCCGCGCTGGCCCTGGGGCAGTTCGAGACCGCCGAGGACCACCTGCGGACGCTGCGCGACATCTCCGACGTGCTCAACGACCGGTCGGGCATCGTCGTGCACGAGGCCGTCTCGGACGGGTCCGTGTACTTCGGCCACGACTCGCAGACGACGAAGTCCGACGGGACGAAGGCGAACGACTTCAACACCGACGAGACCATCAAGTTCCCCAGCATCGTCGCGCTCATCTGGCGCTGGACCGGCGACGACGGCTTCCGCGACGAGATGTACGACTTCGCCAAGCGCAACCTGCAGGCGGTCGACCAGCGCCTGGACGTCGACCACGACGGGTGGCCCGAGGGGTCGGGCAACGTCGAGCGCAAGGGCATGGGGCCGGAGAAGCTCGACAACGCCGCGTACTACATCCGCGCGCTGGCCGACCTGGCCGACATGGCGCGGTCCCGGCACGACGGGCGCACGTTCGCGTGGGCCAACAACCTGGCCCGCAAGCTCCAGGGCCAGTTCGAGGGCACGTGGTGGGATGCGTCGGCGTCGCAGTACGCCGACTCGCTGCTCGATCCCGGCAACCAGCAGGTGTTCCAGAAGCACTGGATCGGGCAGGTGCCGATGGAGGACGAGCTGACCGCCGACGGCGACCGGGCCCAGCCGGGACTCGCGAGCTACGACCACGGCACCGCCGCGCTGGCCGCGCGCGAGACCGCGTGCTTCAGCGGCGACCGGCCCGGCAGCCGCGGCCTCTTCCACACCGGCTGCGGCGGCGGCGACGACGGCAAGGGCGACTTCGAGATCTTCTCGCTCACCACGTCCATCCAGGCTGTCGGCGAGGGCAACTACGGGCGCCTGGGCGCCGACCAGCAGCAGCGCTACACCGACGCCAACGCGGAGACGATGTTCTCCGAGCCCGCCACCGGCGGCACCCCGGACGAGCAGCCCGGTGCGATGCCGGAGATCTTCCCGTCGGCGCCCAACGGCGACCCGTCGCAGGGCATCCCGCCCAACCTCGACCGCTGCTGGACGTGCCGCTCGATGGTCATGCAGGCCTGGGGCAACTACGGCACCGCGTGGCCGGTGATCCACCAGCAGCTCGGCGTTCGCCCGTACCTGAACGACGGCGAGGTGCAGGTGGTCCCGCAGGTGCCGCCGGGGCAGCCCAGCGTCGCGGGCACGAACATCCGCCTCGGCGACGGCGCGGTGGACGTGTCGGCTTCGCGCATGGGCAACACATACACCACCACGGTGGACGCGACGCACACGCCCGGCAGCGTGCTCGTCGTCGGGCACACGCTGCCGCGGGGGTCACGGCCGAGCGCGGTCACGCTCGACGGCCAGCCGCTCAAGCACTACACGACGACGCTGACCAACCGCGGGCTCGAGGTCAGCGCGGCGACGCACCCGGGCGGGCAGCACACGCTGACCGTCACCGCGTGACCTTGCGGACGCAGGTCAGCACGGCGCTGGCCTCGTTGCGCTCGACGCGCGCGTGGCGCAGCTCGTGGCGCAGCGCGCGCTCGTCGGGGCGGCCGCCGAGCGAGCTCAGCAGCGTCGCGGGGTCGCCGACGATCGAGGTCACGCTGCCCACGTTGACGTGATGGTGGTCGAAGCAGGAGGCCAGCCGCTGCGGCTCGCTGACCTTGGCGCCGAACAGGCCGAAGAACCCGGTGATGGCGCCGCCGGCGACGAGCACGGCGAGCACCGCGAGGACGATCAGGTGTCCCGGGCGCAGCCATCCCATGGCCGCGCGAGTGTCTCACTCCGTGCGGGTCAGCGCACGGGTTCGTAGACGAGGATGGCGACGCCGTCGCCGACCATGCTCGAATCCGTGAGGCGCAGCGACGTCTTGTCCGCGCCGTCGTCGAACAACCGCTTACCGCGACCGAGCACGACCGGGAAGACCATCACGCGCAGCTCGTCCACCAGGTTCTGGGCGAGGAGCCCCTGGGCCAGCTGCGGGCTGCCGTGGACGACGATGTCGCCGTCGTGCCGGGCCTTGATGTCGGCGATCGCGGTGGCCAGGTCGCCGTCGATCACGGTCGAGTTCGTCCACTCGGGGTCGCGCAGGGTCGAGGAGACGACGTACTTCGGCATGGTGTTGAACTTGTCCGCGAAGTCGCCGTCGCGCTGCGGCCAGGCCTCCGCGAAGCCCTCGTAGGTCGTGCGCCCGAGCAGGAGCGCGTCGGACCCCATCGCCTCGTCGAGCTTGAACCTGTCGCCCTCGTCGCCGCGCGAGATCGCGAAGCTCCAGCCGCCGTGCTCGTAGTCCTCGGCGCCGCCGGGGTCCTCCACGACGCCGTCCAGCGACATGAATTCGGTGACCACGATCTTGCCCATGACGTCTCCCTTGTCCGGTGAGCGGGGTAGCATAGACAACCTATCAGTTGTGCAACCTTGAGGTTGTGAAGCCGGTGCCCGACCAGCTCAGCGTCACCTTCGCCGCCCTCGCCGACCCCACCCGGCGCGCCATCCTCGCCCGCCTGATGGACGGCGAGGCCTCCGTCGCCGAGCTGGCGGCGCCGTTCACCATCAGCAGCCAGGCGGTCTCCAAGCACCTGCGCGTGCTCGAGCGCGCCGGCCTGATCGAGCGTGGCCGCGCCGCCCAGCAGCGGCCGGCGCGGCTCCGCGGGGTCGGCCTGGGCGAGGCAGCGGCGTGGTTGCAGAACTATCGTGCCTTCTGGGAGGACGGGTTCGACAAGCTCGACGCCCGCCTGCGCGATGGCTGACAACGGCATCACGATCACCCGGGTGTTCGACGCGCCCCGCGAGCGCGTGTGGCGCGAGTGGACCGAGCCCGAGGCCTTCGCCGACTGGTTCGGCGCGCCCACCGGGGAGGTCCCGCTGACCTCGGTGGCCATGGACGTGCGCCCGGGCGGCACGTGGCGGCTCACGATGTTCGCCGGGCCGGGCCGCCACGAGATCCACTGGAAGGGCGAGTACGTCGAGGTCTCACCGCCCGAGCGCCTCGTCCTCACGATCACCGACCAGCCCGGCGAAGACGCGCGCACCGAGCTGGTCACCGTCGTGCTCAGCGACCTCGGCGACGGCCGCACCGAGATGCACTTCGAGCAGCGCGGCTCGCTCCCGCCCGAGATGTACGAGCGGACGCGGGCCGGCTGGGGCGGCTTCTTGGACCGGGTGGCCGAGCGGCTCGCCGACTAGGTCGACAGGCCGAACCCGAACGGGAACAGCGGGTCATAGTTGGCGTCGCCGACGTTGATCGGCTCCTGGTCGAGCGTCTTCGGCCACGTCACCGGCAGCTTGCCGGTGAACGGACGGCTGCCGAACAGCGTGTCGGCCACCCCCTCGCCCTCGCTGCCCGGCAGCCACGCGGCCACCAGGCCGTCGATGGCGTCCAGCTGCGGCGGGTCGAGGATCAGCGGCCGGCCGGAGACCACGACCACGATGCACTTGGCCGCCGCCGCGCACACGCGGTCCACGGCCGCCTTGTCGGCGGCCGAGAGCTGCATGTCCTTGACCGGCCGGGGCACGTTGTGGTCACCGGGGTCGAACGCCCACCGCGGGCCGCCGACGTCGCCGAAGCCCTCCGAGTACGGCGTCTCGCCCACCACGACGACGCCGGTCGCGTCCGGCGGCACCGGCGCCGAGGCGTCCGCGCTGAACGTGGTCGTGCCGCCGCCATTGGCGTCGCGGATCCCCTCCAGGATGGTGTGGCCGGGGATCACGTTGGTCGACCCGCCTTGCCAGGTCAGCGTCCAGCCGCCCGCCTGGTTGCCGATGTTGTCGGCGTTCGAACCCGCCACGTAGACATCGCTGCCCGGCTGCACCGGCAGCGCGTTGTCGCGGTTGCGCAGCAGCACCTGCGACTCGGCCACCGCCCGGCGGGCCAAGTCGCGGTGCGCGGGAGAGCCGACATCGCCCAGGTGTGTGCGGTCGGTGAACGGATGCTCGAACAGCCCGAGCTCGAGCTTCTTGGTCAGGATCCGGCGCACGGCGTCGTCGATGCGGCTCTTGGAGACCCGGCCGGCGTTGACCTCGTCGGTCAGCGTCTGCTCGAAGTTCGGCGCCGAGTGCGGCTCCATGAACATGTCGATGCCGGCATTCACGCCGGTGCGCACCTGCGTCGGGTAGTCGCCCGGGAGCTGGTGGATCCCCTCCCAGTCGCTGATGACGAAGCCGTCGAAGCCCATGTCGTGCTTGAGCGTGCCGGCGATCAACTCCTGGTTGGCGTGCATCTTGATCGGGTTCCCGACCCCATCCTCGGTCCAGTCCACGCTCGAGTACGACGGCATCACCGTCGCGACATCGTGGTCGCGCACGGCGGGGACATACTGGGTCAGGGCGTTGTTGAAGAAGTCCTGCCGGTTGGTGATCGCCACGCCCTGGTCGATCGTGTAGTCGCCGCTGCCCGTGCCGTAGGCGGTGTCGCCATCGCCCGCGTAGTGCTTGGCCGTCGCGAGCACGCGATCGTTGTCGGACAGGTGCCCGGGCGGGCCCTGGAAGCCGTCGATCGCGGTCTCCATTTGCGTCACGAGGCCCGGGTCCTCCCCGAAGCTCTCGTAGGTGCGGCCCCAGCGGTCGTCGCGCGCGGCGCAGATGCAGGGTGCGAAGCTCCACTGCGGACCAGAGGCCCGCGTCTCCTCGGCCGTGACGTGTTCGACGTCGCCCACGAGGCTCGGATCGCGTGTTGCGCCGAGGCCGATGTTGTGCGGGAACACGGTGGCGCCGAGCATGTTGCCGTCGCCGTGCACGGCGTCGATCCCGTACAGGATCGGGATGTGCAGCCGCGTGGCCAGCGCAGCGCGCTGGAAGCGGTCGACCATGTCGGCGAACGACTGCGGCGAGTTCGGCGTCGGCACCGATCCGCCGCCCGAGAGGAGGCCGCCGAGGTTCAACTGCGTGATCCGGCTCGTGTCATCGGTGACCGAGTCGCGCTCGGCCTGCGTCATCTGCCCGATCTTCTCCTGCAGCGTCATGCGCTTCATCAGGTCCTTCACGCGCACGAACGTCGGCGCGTGCGGGTTCTCGTAGACCGCGGCCTGTGCGGACTCCGTCACTCCTGCCGCGAGCGCCACGGCAGCGCCGGCCACGGCGAGGCCGCGCCGGATCGACCCATGTACCACCATCACCCACTCCAATCCCAGAGAGCAAGCGCGCGGAACTGCGCGCCGGTCGTGATTTACCCGACCGGCGCGCGCCCCGAAACCAGGGCCGTCAGGTGTTTTTCAGCCGAGGTCGCGGACCTCGGTCAGGCGCAGCGAGTTCCCGGACGGGTCCCGGAAGCCCGCGTCGACGCCGTAGGGCCGCTCCTCGGGCGTCTCGGTGAACTCGACGCCGCGGCCCTTGAGCTCCTCGTAGGAAGCCCGGCAGTCGTCCGTGGTCAGGAACACCGTGCCGGCGAAGCCCTTGGACATGAGCTCGCGCACCTGGCCGGCGGTGTCGCCGTCCATCACCGGCTCGCCGGGGATGGCCATGAGCACGATCGAGATGTCCTCCTGCCCGGGCGGCCCGACGGTGAGCCAGCGGAAGTCGCCCATCTCGGGGAGGGTGACGTCGGCCCGGACCTCCATGCCGACCTTCTGCGTGTAGAAGGCGAGCGCCTCTTCCTGGTTGTTCACCCACAGGTGGGCGTTGGCGATTTTGATCATGGCGCCAAGCTATTCCGCCGCCGGGCCGTTGTCTTCTCGAAACGTGCGGCGTTTCGGGCGGCCGTAGAAGCGCACCACGCACGCGGGCACCCTGGCCTGGTTGGTGGCGGGCGGGAACGAGGCGCGGTAGGCGGTCGGCGACATCCCGTAGGTGCGCGTGAAGCTAGTGGTGAACGAGCCCAGGCTGCTGAGGCCGACCGAGAAGCAGACATCGGCGACCGAGCGGTCGGTCGTGCGCAGCAGCGCGGCAGCGCGCTCGAGCCGGCGGGTGAGCAGGTACCCGTGCGGGGACTCGCCGAAGGCGCGGCGGAACTCGCGGCTGAAGTGCGCGCGCGACAGGCCGGCGGCGCGGGCGAGGTCGTCGACGTCGAGGGGGTCGAAGTAGCGCGCGTCGGCCAGGTCCTTGGCCCGAAGCAGGTGTCGCGCGGGTGGGGCGTAGACGGCGCTCATCCCCGAGCACCATAGCCCTGCAGGCCGCGACCGAGCGTCTCGAGCGCGCGCTTGCCCTGGGCCCGGACCTGGCGCTGCAGGCGCGGGCCGCGCTCGCCGGCCACGATGCGCGCGCGGCTGAAGTCCACGAGCGACTGGTGAACGCCCATGAGCGCGTTGGCGACCACGCGCGGCTCGACGTCGTCGGGCTTGGAGCCGGTCTCCTCGGCCAGCAGCGCGGCCAGTGCATCGGCGTAGCGCTCGAAGATCTCGCGCTCGCGCGCGAGCAGAGCCGGGCTCTCCGTGATCATCCGGGTCAGCGCGGCCAACCGCTCGGCCGCCTCGGGGTCGGGTTCGGCCAGCAGGCCACGCTGCCGCAGCACGAACTGGCGGAACGCGTCGAGGACCGACTCGCCGGGCGCGCGGTCGCGCACCGCGCCGAGCAACTGCTCCTCGAAGGACTCGAGCTGGAAGTAGACGAGGTCCTCCTTGCGCGGGAAGTAGTTGAACACCGTCTTCTCGGAGACGTCGGCGGCGCGCGCGATCTCGGCCACGGGGACGCGGTCGAACCCACGCGCGAGGAACAGCCGCCGGGCCGTCTGCGCGATCAGCTCGCGCGTCTGCTGCTTCTTGCGCTCGCGGAGACCTGTCGGCGTTGCCATGCAGGAAGATTACCGCCGCCAGGATTTTACTGCTACAGTATTTTTATGGTGACTGAAGCCAATACATCCATCCGCCTCACCTTCGGCGGGCTACTGCTGGCGATGCTCCTGGCCTCGCTCGACCAGACCATCGTCTCCACCGCCCTGCCGACCATCGTCCGCGACCTCGGCGGGATCGACCAGCTGTCTTGGGTGGTCACCGCCTACCTGCTCGCGGCCACCGTCTCCATGCCGCTGTGGGGGCGCGTCAGCGACCTCTACGGCCGCAAGCGGCTGTTCCAGGCGGCGATCGTCTTGTTCCTGCTCGGCTCGGCCCTCAGCGGTGCGAGCGAGACGCTTAGCGAGCTCATCGGCTTCCGCGCGCTGCAAGGGCTGGGCGCGGGCGGCCTGATGACGCTGGCGATGGCGATCGTGGCCGACATCATCGCCCCGCGCGAGCGCGGGCGCTACCAGGGCTACATCCAGATGGTCTTCGTGCTCGCCAGCGTGGCCGGCCCGCTGCTGGGCGGCCTGTTCACCGACGAGGCCTCGTGGCGCTGGGTCTTCTACGTCAACCTGCCCATCGGCGCGGTGGCGCTGGCCATCAGCACCCGGCTGCGGCTGCCGGCGGGGAGCGGGCGTGCGCGCATCGACGTCCTCGGGGCCGCGCTGCTGGGCGCGGGGCTGACCGCGATCCTGCTGGTCACGACGTGGGGCGGGCGCGAGTACGCGTGGGGCTCGCCGGAGATCGTCGGGCTGGCCGTGGCCGCCGTCGTGCTCCTGGCCGGCTTCTTCGCCCAAGAGCGACGGGCGCCCGAGCCCGTGCTGCCGCTGCGCATGTTCCGCGAGCCGGTCTTCGACGTGGTCTCCGCCGTCCTGTTCCTGACCACGTGCGCGTTCTTTGCCGCGATCGTGTTCCTGCCCCTGTTCCTGCAGCGGGTGACCGGCGCGAGCGCGGTCCAGTCCGGCCTGCAGCTGTTGCCGCTGCTGCTGGCGGGCACGCTGAGCACCGCGGTGATCGGTCGCGTGGTCACGCGGACCGGCCGCTACAAGGTGTTCCCCGCCGTCGGTCTCGGCCTGATGGCGATCGGGCTGTTCCTGCTCTCACGCCTGGACGAGACCTCGTCGCACGCGACCATCGCGCTGGACATGGTCGTGTTCGGGCTCGGCTTCGGGATGGTCTCCCAGCTGCTCGTGCTCGCGATCCAGAACGCCGTCGACCGGCGCGACATCGGCATCGCGACGGCGTCGGCCAACCTGTTCCGCTCGCTCGGCGGCTCGGTCGGCGCGGCGCTGTTCGGGGCCATCTTCGCCAGCCGGGTGTCGGCCGGCGCCGGCCCGGGGGAGATCGCCGACGCGCTCGACACGGTGTTCCTGGCCGCCGCCCCGGTGGCGGCGCTGGCGCTCGTCGTCGTCCTGTTCCTGAAGGAGAAGCCGCTGCGCGGTCCGTCCGCGAAGGCGGCCACCGCCTGACCCGAAAGGAGCCGTTTCCATGGCTGAGTCCAAGTCCCGCATCACCGTTCTGCTGCGTAGCGAGGAGACCGCCGGCGTACTCGCGCTGGTCGAGACCCGCGCCCCGGCCGGCTCCCCCGGCCCGCGGCTGCATCGCCACGAGTTCGACGAGACCTTCTACGTGCTCGAGGGCGAGCTCACCTTCCAGCTGGTCGACGAGCTGGTGACCGCAGGGCCAGGCGAGGTGGTGTTCGCGCCCCGCGGCGTGCCCCACACGTTCGCCAACCGCGGCGACGCGCCGGCGCGGTACCTCATCGCCTGCACCCCGGCCGGCTTCGAGCGCTACTTCGCGCGCCTGGCGGCCGAACGGCAGGGCGTCGACCCGCCCGACTGGGCCCTGCAGCCGCTCCCACCGGTGGAGATCCTGGGGCCGCAAATCGGCGCGTCTTGATAGGACGGTACGGAAGGCAAACGACGAGAGAGGAGCGACGCATGGGACGCGTGGTGGTCAGCGAGTTCGTGAGCCTGGACGGGGTCATGGAGGACCCCGGCGGGGCCGAGGACTTCGCGCACGGCGGCTGGGCCTTCAAGTTCGACCGTGGGCCGGAGGGCGACAAGTTCAAGCTCGACGAGCTCGACAACAGCCAGGCGCTGCTGCTTGGCCGCACGACCTACGAGGGCTTCGCCGCGGCCTGGCCGGAACGCGAGGGCGACTTCGCCGACAGGATGAACGGGCTGCCCAAGTACGTCGTCTCGTCGACGCTGACCGACCCGACGTGGGCCAACACGACGGTGCTCGACGGCGACGCCATCGCCGCCGTCGGGAAGCTCAAGGAGCAGGTGGACGGCGACATCCTCGTCGCCGGCAGCAACCAGCTCGTGCACGCGCTGCTGGGCGCCGACCTGGTGGATGAGCTGCGGCTCATGGTCTTCCCGCTCGTGCTCGGGTCCGGCAAGCGCCTCTATGCCGAGCAGCCCAACAGCGCCGCGTTCCACCTGGCGGAGAGCGCCGTCATCGGCGACGGCGTGCTGACGCTCGTCTACTGGCCCAAGGCCGCCTAGCGGAAGGCCTCGAGCACGGGCGCGAAGCGCGCGACCGACTCCGGCCCGTCGGCGTCGCCGAGGCCGACGATCGCCGTCTGGACGCCGGCCTCGGCCAGCTCGCGGTAGCGGCCGATGTGCTCCTCGGCGCTGGCCGCCCCGGGCCCGGCGCGCTCCTCGCCCGCCTCGATCACTCGGGCCGGGGCCAGTTGGGTGACGGTGATCGCGCCCGGGTCGCGGCCCTCGGCGGCGCAGTGCTCGTGCAGGACGGCGACCTTGTGCCGCACCACGTCGGGGTTCCCGAACAGGTTGCAGGCGTCCGCGTGGCGGGCCACGAGCCGTAGCGTGCGCCGCTCGCCCGAGCCCCCGACGAGGATGGGGATCCGCTCCTGCAACGGCCGCGGGTAGCAGATGGCCTCGGCCACGCTGAGCGTGCGCCCCTCGAAGGCCGGTGCCCCCTTGCCCCACATCAGCGGCAGCAACTCGAGCGCGTCCTCGAGCCGCGCGTAGCGCTCGCGCAGCGGCGGGAAGTCCCAGCCGTAGAGGCGATGCTCGCGCTCGAACCAGGCCGCGCCGATGCCGCACTCGGCCCGCCCGCCGGAGAGGACGTCGAGCGTCGCCACGATCTTGGCCAGGTGGGCGACGTTCCTGTAGGTGATGCCGGTACACAGCGTGCCCAGGCGGATGCGCTCGGTCACGCCGGCCAGGTAGGCGAGCGTCGTCCAGCTCTCGAGCATGTCCTCCCAGTCGCGTCCGACCTGCGGGATCTGGAGGAAGTGGTCCATGACCCACAGGCTGTGAAAGCCGACCTCCTCGGCGATGCGGGCCAGCGCCGCGAGCGTCTCCCCGGTGGTCCCCGGATGGCCGGGGAAGTCGAAGCGCGAGACCTGCAGGCCGAAGGCGAGCACGCGCGGATTGTCGCGCTGGCGGACGGCGGCGTCCGGCGCGCCCAGGAACGCGGGCGGCACGAGCTCCACGGGACCGGGCGCATGCACGGCCGCGAAGGGCTCGGACCGCAGCGCCTCCCCCACCGCCTCGACGTCGCGCAGTTGGGCGGTGACCACCTTGCTCGGCACCCCGCTACCGCGCACGCGCTCGCGCACCGGACGCGCGTCGACCTCGAACAGCACCGCATGGGCGGGGACGCCGTGGCGCTCGGCCAGCGCCAGCCAGGCCGCCCGCCGCTTGGCGTCCAGGCCGGTCGTGTCGACGACGGTGGTCAGGCCGCGACGCACGCGCTTGGCCACGATGAGCTCGAGCACCTCGAACGCGTCCTTGCTGGCGCGCATGTCGTCCTCGCCGGCGCCGACCACGGCGCGCAGCCGGTCCGAGGACACGACCTGGTCGGGCGCGAACCACTGCGCCGCCCAGTGCGACTTGCCCGCGCCGGTCGCGCCGACCAGCACCACGAGACATGGGTCGGGCAGGCGGATGGCCACGCGGCTACTGCGCCGGGGCGCGCATGAAGGGTCAGACCCCCTTGAGGGTGGTTGAGGGTGTGCCGGTGCGCCGCCCCTTCGCCGTCGCCCCGATCCTGACCGTCCCGTCGCCGGGCAGGTCGACCCGCAGGCGGCCCTGCGCGTCCGCGCGCTGCCGGCGCGGGGCCGCGCTGCCCACCGTCACCCTGTGGGGCGAGCGGGGCTTGTACAGCGGCCCGGTGGTCACGCTCGCATGCCCGGCGGCGCCGCGCACGCGGAAGCCGCTCGGGCCCGCATCCGCAAGGGTGGTGAAGGCCAGGCCGGCCCGGTCCAGCCGCACGTCCCAGCCGTAGGCGTCGTAGTCGCTCTCGGCGGCGGTGAAGGTGAACGGGGAGGGCGCCGCGGGCGGGTGCGCGAAGGTTGTCGTCAGCGACGGGAGCGCCTGCCGCAGGTCGCGCTGCCAGTAGGGCCAGGTGTGCGTCCCCGGCCCGTAGTCGTCCCACGTGTGGTCGATGCCGAGCGCTCCGAGGCGCTGGTGCAGGGAGAGGCTCATCGCGTGCACCTGGTCCTCGATCGGGTCGAAGAGCCGCGTGGGATCGTCGTAGGGCCCGGGTTGGCCGTTGCCGGTGTCGATGCGCAGCACGAGCCCGCGGAGGTTGCCCGCGAGGTCCCACGGGTTGTGAGCGCGCCACACGATCTCGTTGGCGACCCGGTCGCCGAACTGGTCGTCGGGCTTGCCGCCGTCGGCCGGGGCCTCGGCCGCGATGACCACCGCCACGGGCGCGTTGTTGACGATGTCGACCGCGCCGGAGAAGCTCGCCGCCCACACGAACAGGTCGGGATGGCGGGCGGCGTAGCTCATCGCTCCGAAGCCGCCCATCGACAGCCCGGCGATGGCGCGCCCGTCGCGGTCGGCCACCGTGCGGTAGTGGCCGTCGATCCAGGGGATGAGCTGGTCGATGTGGAAGGTCTCCCACTCCGGCGGGCCGCCGGCGCCGCCGTTGAGCCAGTCCGTGTACCAGCCGCCGTTGCCGCCCTCGGGCATCACGACGATCGCGTTCAGCCCGGCGGTGATCCGCTCGGCGTCGCCGGCGTCCGTCCACGAGCGCCAGTCGGCCAGCGCGCCGTGCAGCAGGTAGAGCACCGGGTAGCGCGCGTCGGGGTGTCCCGCGTAGCCCGCCGGCACGAGCACGCGCACGTGCCGCGGCGACGACAGCGCCGGCGTGGAGAGCGTGAGGTCGGTGAGCCGCCCGTCGAGCCGCTGCGAGGCGACGACGGAGATCCCCTGGCCGGCGCGCGCGGCCGGCGCGAGCAGGCAGGCCGCGACGGCGACCAGCGCGAGCAGCGCGGCGAGGCGCGCCTTCATGCGGTCGCGCGCGGGCTGCGCGCGGCCGGGGTGAGGCGCAGGCGCCGGGCCAGCGCGACCAGCGGCGTGCGCAGGCCGGGTAGGGCGTGCGACTCCCCGGCGGCAACCCGCAGGGTGACCATCGAGCTGATCGCCGCCACCAGCGCCTCGCAGGCGAAGCGGTCGGCGGCCGAGCGAGCCGAGAAGATGCCGGCGACCACCGCGGTGAAGTCCTCCTGCACCTCGCGCCGGCGCTGCAGGGCCTGCGGGCCGGCCGCGTAGACGTCGACGAGGAAGACGCGGGCCATCGCGCCCTCTGAGGCGAGCAGGTCGAGATAGGCGCGCAGCGCCCGGTCCAGGCGCGCGAGGGGGTCGGCCGGGCGGCCGGCCAGCGCGTCGCCCATCGTCCGGCGCATGGTGTCCACGGCCACCTCGTAGGCGGCCAGGAAGCACGCCTCCTTGTCGGCGAAGTGCTGGTAGAAGGTCTCGCGCGACACGCCGGCGCCTGCCACGACGTCCGCCACCGCGGTGCCGGTGTAGCCCTTTTCGTGCACGGCCAGCGCCATCGCCTCGAGCATGCGCTGCCGCTGCGAGGCGCTGACCTCCTCGCGGCTCAAACGATGGCGCCCGCGCGGGAGCTGGCGAACCTCCATGGCCCGTGATCATACGCTTTGTGTACAGTTCTGTTCGCCAATGGCGGCCGACGATCTGGTGCAGGAGTCGCGGGGCGAGGCCCCCGGCCGCGGCCGCCTCGAAGGGCGCCGCATCCTCGTCGTCGGCGGCGGCCAGGAGGACTACGGGCTCGACGACCCGCCCATCGGCAACGGCCGCGCCATGTCGATCCTGTTCGCCCGCGAGGGCGCTGCGGTCGCGGTCGCCGACATCAAGCGCGACAGCGCCGAAGCCACGGCGCAGCGCGTGCGCGCCGAGGGCGCCGCCGCCGCCGTGGTGGTCGCCGACGCCAGCGACGAAGCGGCTGTGGCGGACATGTTCGCGCGGGCCCGCGAGACGCTCGGCGGGCTCGACGCCCTCGTGCTCAACGTCGGCATCGGCGCCGGCCTGGGCCTGCGTGGCACCAGCGTGGAGGACTGGGACCGCGTGCTCGCGGTCAACCTGCGCTCGCACTTCCTCGGCTGCCGGGAGGCGCTCGACGCCCTCGACGACGGCGGGGCCGTCCTGCTCATGGGATCGGTGGCCTCGCGCGAGGTCATGCCGCTGCCCTCCTACGCCGCGTCCAAGGCTGCGCTCGAGGCGCTCTGCCGGCAGGCCGCGGTCGAGGCGGCACCGCGCCTGCGCGTCAACCTGCTCCTCCCCGGCCTGATCGACACCTCGCTCGGTCGCATGGCATCACGGTTGAGCCCGGCGCGCGAGCGCGTGAAGATCCCCGCCGGCCGCCAGGGGACGGGCTGGGAGGTCGCCTATGCGGCGCTGTACCTCCTCGGCCCCGAGTCCGCCTACGTCACCGGTCAGACGTTGATCGTCGACGGCGGGCTGACGGTCGCGCCGCGGGCATAGGTCCGCAGCAGCGCGTCACGCGAGTCCGCGTCCGGGGCGGGGATCCGCGCCGGGCAGCGGTCGCCGTGCAGCGCTGGTGCGCGGACGTCGCGGCCCAGCGCCCGGGCCAGCAGCGCCAGCGGCGCGAACAGCGCGGTCTGCACCGCGGCCGGCGGGCGGTTCAGGCGCAGGACGTCCCGGTACTCGCGGGCCAGCGAGGCCAGCCAGAGCGGCGTCGGGATCCCCTTGGCGTTCGTCTTGCCCGCGGCGGCCAGCCCCCACCCGGCCTCGATGGACGCGAAGAACCGCCCGGCCATGGGTACCGCCGGATCGGCGGAGTCCAGCACGAAGCGCACGTGCGCGCGGCCCTCGCCGGCGTTCCACCAGTCGTGGCGCGCGCCGACCGGAATGTGCAGGGTCTCGTCCGGCCCGGCGACGCCCACGACCCCGTCGAGCGTGTAGCCCACCTTGCCCTCGACGACCGCGAAGGTCTCGGTCAGCGCGCTGTGGACGTGCTCGCCCAGCACCGCGGCGCCCGGCTGCAGCCACAGCTCGCCCTCCATGCGCAGGCCGCCGGTCTCCTCCGGGGCCAGCGTCAGGTGGCCGAGCTCGCCCGTCTGCGGGTTGTGCAGCCAGAGCTCGGGGGCGGTCATGTCGAGTCCTTTCGTTAGTCTGTCTAACTAGATGGTTCGAGAGGCTAACGAACTCGACGAGCGCTGGCAACCCGAGATGGAGCCCGTGGGCACGGACAACTTCGGCAACCTGCTGCGCGACCCGGCCATGGCGATGGGCGCGCTCGTCGCCCGCGAGCTGGCCAAGCGCGGCTTCGGCGACCTGCGTCCGGGGCTGCTGGCCGTGGCCGCACACATCCGCGCCGACGGCTCGCGCGTCACTGACCTGGCCCAGCGCGCGCAGGTCTCCAAGCCCACCGTGGTCCACGCCGTCGACGAGCTCGTGCGGCTCGGCTACGCGCGGCGCGAGCCCGACCCCGCCGACGGCCGGGCCAAGCTCGTGACCATGACCGCGCGCGCCCTGGAGGCCGAGCGCGTGGGCCGCGAGGCCATCGCCCGCATCCGCGACGCCTGGGCGGCCGCGCTGGGCGAGCGCGAGATGGCGCAGCTCGAGGCGCTGCTGCTGCGCCTACGCGCGACGCTGTGGCCTACGTCGCGAAGCTGAGCTGCAGCGCGAGCACGGTCGCGATCGCGGCCAGGCAGATGAGATGGTCGCGCAGGATCGCGCGCGCCAACCGGCTCTGCGCCTCGACCGGGTCGCCCCGCCGACCCAGGCGCACGGCGGCCGGCACGGTGTTGGCCCCGGCCAGGGCGATCGCCACCACCGCGAGCGGCAGCGACGTCCACGCGGGCCAGCTCGGGCTGTCGCCGCGCGCGATCTGCACGATGATCGCGGCCAGCGTGGCCAGCATCGCGGCCGCCACGAGCCGGTTCATCGGCCGCGCGCGCGTGGTCACGCGGGCGTAGTAGGCGGCGATCGAGGCCAGGACCGCCTCGGGCAGCACCGCGCCGCGGTGCCCGATGACCTGGACGTCGAACATGAGGTCGAACCAGAGGACGGCGAGCAGGAAGCCGGCGCCGGCGGTCACGAAGGCGGCCACGGCCGCGAGCGTACTGGCGTACCGGCCGCGGTTCGTGGAGCGCGCGGAGGCCGCGCGCGCCGAGCACGACGGCGAGCCCGCCAACCACTAGCGGTAGTCGGCGAACATCCGCAGCGCGAACGCGCCCGCGGGGTGCGCGCGGAGGTCGGCGATGTCCTCCGCCCATGCCGCGGGCAGCTCGTGCAGCTTGGGCAGCGGGATCCCGTACTGGTCCGGCATGAGCACCGGCGCCGCCAGCGCCGCGAAGCTCAGGTCCGCGCGTGAGAAGCGCTCGCCGACGAGAAACGGCCGCCCGTCGGCGAGCCGCTCGCCCACCGTGTCGAACACCGCGCGCACGCGAAGCTTGGAATCGGCGGTCGTCTCCGGCGTCACGTCGAGCACGCGCTTGACCGCCTCGAACAGCGGCCGGTAGAGGACGGGGAAGGACGCTCGCTCCCAGTCGGGCACGCCGGTCAGGTTGTACGCCTCGGCCAGCTCGCGCTCGTCGCGCATCTCCCAGTAGGTCCAGCGCCGCGTGTGCGGCCCGAGGTCGGCGTCCAGCCAGCGCTCGATGCGCACCGCCTCGGCCAGCTCCACCGGGTCGTCGGGCTCGAAGGCGCGGTCGGCGGGCGCGCGCTGCGCGGCGTAGCCCACGATCGACCCCGACTCGGGCAGCACGCCGTCGTCGGACACCAGCACCGGCACCGTGCGCCCGCCGCCGGCCCGCCTGGCCGCAATCACGTGGATGACCTGGACGTGCGCCTCCTCCTGGTACTCAAGCCCGGCGCGCCCCAGCGCCCAGCGCGCCTTCTCGCAGAAGTGGCTGATGGGGATGGTGATCAGGCGGCGCATGCTCGGGCCACGTCGAGCGCCGGCGGGATCGCCGTGGCGGGGTCGAGTATGGCGTCCGCGACCAGGCGCGCGGAGGCCGGACCGGTCGAGATCCCCCAGGGCCCGTGCCCGGCGGCCACGAAGAGCCGGCCGCGGCCGGGGATGGGCCCGAGGAGCGGCCGCCCGTCGAAGCACTGCGGGCGCGCGCACGCGCGCACCGAGACCGCCTCGCCGAGCGCGGGCACGAAGGCGCGGCCGCGCTCGAGCAGCGCCGGCACGAACGCGTCCGGGTCGGGCTCGCGGTCCAGGAAGGTCGAACCGAGCGCGCCCACGCCGCCGACGGTGGTGAGGCTGAACAGCAGCGGCGGCGCGGCGCCCGCCACCGCCGACTCGACGCCGCCCTCCTCGAGGATCGCGCGCGGCGGCTCCTCGAGGGCGACCTCGGCGTTGACGCCCCAGACCGGCGTGATCGGCCGCCAGCTCCCGGTCGGGTCGACGACCTCGGGCGTCCACGGCCCGGCGGCGACGAGCACCGCCCCCGAGGTCTCGAGGAGGTCGGCCGCCCGGGCGGGGGCGCCGGTGTGCAGGACGGCGCCGGCCGCCCGCGCCGCCTCCGCGAACGCCAGCGTCGCCGCCTCGGGCCGCACGGGGTGGCCCGAGCGCAAGCGGCAGGCGGCCACGCCCGGCGCCAGCAGCGGCTCGGCCGCGCGCCCGTCGACCACGGCCGGCTCGAGCTCGGGGAAGGCCTCGCCCAGGTCGGCGGCGAGCGCGGCCAGCGCAGCCGCGTCGCGGCCGAGCACGAGCACGCCGGCCGGCTCGGGGTCGAAGGCAAAGCCGTCGAGGTTCGAGTACATGGCGACGGTCTCGTCGTGCAGGCCCAGCAGCTCGGGGTCGTACGGGTGCTGGATGGCGCCGGAGTTGCGGCCCGAGGCGGCGGCAGCGAGCTCGGCGCGCTCGAACAGCTCCACGCGCGCCCCGGCCCGCGCCAGGAACGCCGCAGCGCTCACGCCGACGATGCCGCCGCCGATGACGGCCACGTCGGGCGCGCTCATTTGCGCGCCCTTTGCGCTGCGCACACGGGCGGCTGAGACCTTGGCGGGCGTCCGGTCACCAAGCCAGGAGGATCACATGCCGAAGGCCAGCAAGGCGAGCGCGTCCAACGTCTCGGAGCTGCCGGGCTACGAGGGCCGCTTCGAGCAGCTCGGCGACCACACGGTCGGGTTCGAGCGCTTCGAGGAGGCCGTCGACGCCGCACCGCTGTTCCAGGGCCTGCCCGACGACCGCTGCCAGTCGCCGCACTGGGGCATCGTCGTCGCGGGCAGCATCACGTTCCGCTACGCCGACCACGAGGAGACGATCGAGGCGGGCGAGGCCTACTACGCCGCGCCCGGCCATACGCCGGTGCTCGCCGCCGGAACCGAGGTCATCGAGTTCAGCCCGACGGCGCAGCTCCAGGCGACGATGGAGGTCGTCGGCCGCAACGCCGGCGCGGCGCTCGGCTCACGCTAGGCGTCGGCGGGCAACCGCGATCGCCTCGGGGTTGGAGTCGACGAGGACGTAGCGCCGGCCGAGCTTCGCGCACACGGCGCCGAGCGTGCCCGAGCCGGCGAAGAAGTCCAGGCACCAGCCGCCCGGGCGCGAGGAGGCCTGCACCATCCGCCGCACGATGCCCTCCGGCTTCTGCGTCGGGTAGCCGGTCTTCTCGCGCCCGTTGGTGGGCACGATCGTGTGCCACCAGGTGTCGGACGGGCGCTTGCCCCGCGCCGCCTTCTCGGGCGTGACCAGGCCCGGCGCCATATAGGGCTCGCGGTCGACCGCCTCGGCGTCGAAGTGGTGGGCGCCGGGCGTGCGCACATAGACCAGCACCGTGTCGTGCTTGGCCGGCCAGCGGTCGCGTGGGCGCCCGCCGTAGTCGTAGGCCCACACGAGCTCGTTGAGGAAGGCGTCGCGGCCGAAGAGCTCGTCGAGCAGCACCTTGGCGTAGTGGGCCTCGCGGTAGTCGAGGTGCAGGTAGAGGGTGCCGTGCGGCGCCAGCAGGCGGCGGGCGTGCTCGAGGCGCGGGCCGAGAAAGCCCAGGTAGTCGGCGTGCTCGTCGGCGTAGGAGAGCGCCCCGAGCACGCGGGCGCGGTAGCGCCGGCCGCCGAAGCCCTGGCGCTCGCCGTCGTCGGCCGCCGACACCGACAACGTGCGCCGCTCGCGCCGCTTTCCGGTGTTGAAGGGCGGGTCGATGTAGACAAGGTCGAAGTGCCCGTCGGGCAGCAGCGGGAGCACGTCGGCGTTGTCGCCCTCGATCACCAGGTCGTCGTCGAGGGCGATGTTTGTCGGGGCGCTGACCACCCGCATGGGGCGACGGTAACGCTTGCTAGCTTCGAGGCCGATGGCAGCGCCTCCGGAGGCTCCGCGGCGCCGCCGGCTCCGCGGCGGGGCGCTCGCCCTCATCGTCGCGGCGGTCGGGGCGGCGTTGATAGTGATCGCCGTCGTGCTTGCGACCAGCGGCGGCGGCGGCTCCAGCGACTCTGCCCAGCCGCTCGTCCCCCATTCGCGCGCAGAGGGCGGCAACTTCGGGCCGTTGCGCTATGACCGCGCCCACAACGCCACCTTCGAGCGGCGCGCGGCCGCCGGTTTCAGCCACCCGCTCTATGCGAAGTCGCCCGGCGGGGTGGCGGCCACCGCGAAGCGGGTGGAGCGCTGGCGCCCGCAGATCGAGAAGGCCGCGGCCGCGGCGGGGATCGACCCGGACACGCTCGAGGCCGTCGTCTTCCTCGAGAGCGCCGGCGACCCCGATGCCATGGCCGGCCCCGACCCGCGCGCCGCCGCGGGCCTGACCCAGATCCTCCCCGGCACCGCGACCCAGCTCCTGGGCATGCACGTCGACCTGCCCGCGAGCATCCGCATCACCCGCGACATCGCCAAGGCCCGGCGCAAGGCGCAGCCGGCGCGCGTCGCGACGCTGCTGCAGCGGCGCCGGCGCGTCGACGACCGCTTCGACCCGATCAAGGCGCTGGCCGGAACCGCCCGCTATCTGCGCGAGTCGCGCAGGAACTTCCCGCGCGAGGACCTCGCCGTCGAGAGCTACCACATGGGCATCGGCAACCTGCAGCAGGTCATCTCCGCCTTCGGCGCCGGTGACGACACGCCCTACGCCCAGCTCTACTTCGACAGCTCGCCCGCCCGCCACCAGGCCGCTTACGCGAAGCTCTTCTCGCTCGGCGACGACTCCGCCACGTACTGGTTCCGCGTGTTGGCGGCCAAGGACATCATGCGCCTGGCCCGCACCAACCCGGCCGCGCTCCAGCGCCGGGCCACGCTGCAGACGCAGAAGAACTCGGCCGAGAACCTGCTCCACCCGCCCGGGCAGACCACGGTGTTCGCAACGCCCGCCGACCTCGGGCGCGCCGAGACCGGCCGCGTCCTGCTCCCGCTGGACGCGCGCGGGCTCCTGCGCGCGGGGGTGCGCGTGGACCCGCGCATGGGCGAGCTCGCGCCCAAGCTGGGCCAGAAGCCGACGCTGTACCGCGCCCTGCGGCCCGAGGCCCTGGCCGTGCTGGCCTACATCGGCGCCGGCGTGCACGCGTTCGTCGGCCGCGGGGCGCTCACGGTCACCAGCACGGTGCGCGACAGCCGCTACCAGCAGCTGCTGGTGGGGACGAACAGCGAGGCCACGCCGAACTACTCGCTCCACACCACCGGCTACGCCTTCGACATCGAGCGCCACTACACGGCGCCGCGCCAGGCCTACGCGTTCCAGTTCTTCCTCGACCGGCTACAGGCGCTCAACCTGATCGCGTGGGTGCGCGAGCCGGGCGCGATCCACGTCACCGCCTCGCGCGACGCCGCCGCGCTCGAGCCGGCGCTGCACCGGCTCGGGCTCGGGTGATGGACGCCATCCGCACGCCGGACGAGGTCCTCGAGGGGCTTCCCGATTTCCCCTTCGCTCCGCACTACCGGCAGGCGGGCGAGCTGCGCCTGGCCCACGTCGACGAGGGCGACGGGCCGCCGGTGGTGTTCTTCCACGGCGAGCCCACCTGGTCGTTCTTGTGGCGCACGGTGATCCCGCCCGTACGCGCCGCCGGCTACCGCTGCATCGCCCCCGACTACGCCGGGTTCGGGCGCTCGGACAAGCCGGTCGACCTGGGCTGGTACTCGTACGAGCGCCACGTGGCGCTCGCCGCGGACCTGCTCGAGGAGCTCGACCTGCGCGACGCCACGGTCGTCGTGCACGACTGGGGCGGGCCGATCGGCCTGCGCCTGGCCGCCGAGCACCCGGACCGGATCGCGCGGCTGGTGGTCATGGACACCGGGCTGTGGACGGGTGAGCAGCGGATGACCGAGGCGTGGCAGGCGTTCCGCGCGTTCGTGGAGCGGGCCGAGGACCTTCCCGTCGGCCTGCTCGTGCGCCGCGCCTGCCATACCGATCCGGGCGATGCGGTGGCCGCCGCCTACGACGCGCCGTTCCCCAGCGTCGCGGCCAAGGCGGGCGCGCGGGCGTTCCCGCTCATGCTCCCGACCGTCCCCGGGACGCCCGGCGGCATGGCCCAGCAGCACGTGCTCGACGCGCTCGCCGGCGACCGCCGCCCGACGCTGGTGCTGTGGGCCGACGCCGACCCGATCCTGCCGCCGCAGGCCGGCGAGCGCTTCGCGAGCGCGCTCGGCGCGACGCCGCCGCGCTACGTCGGCGACACCGGCCACTTCTTGCAGGAGGACGCCGGCCCGGAGCTCGGGCGGGCGATCGCGGACTGGCTGCGCGCCTAGCTCGTGACCTTCTCGCCCGCCGGGGGCGCGGGGTCGACCGCGGCCGCGCGCTCCTCCACGCCGGGGTCGCACCCGGCCGCGCGCGCCTCGTAGCCCGCGCGCACGCTCTGGTCCGGGTTGCTCAGGACCTGGTCGGCCTTGAGCGCCTGGCCCACCTTCTCGGCCGCGCTGCGGGGCAGCACGTGGACGGCGCGCCAGATGGTGCCGGCCACCGCGGGCACGAAGACGTCGAAGCGGTCGGTGCGCAGGGCGTCGACGATCGCGTCGGCGACCTCTTCGGGCTCCACGACCTTGACCGCGCGCGTCTCGTTCAGGCCGGAGCCGAGCTCGGTGTTGACCACGCCGGGGCACACGACCGAGAGCTCGATCCCGGTGCCGCGCAGTTCGGCCCGCAAGGCCTCGGAGAGGCCGACGACCGCGAACTTCGTCGTGCAATAGGTGACCGCATTGGCGTAACCGGCGCGACCCGCCATCGAGGCGATGTTCACGATGTGGCCGCGGCCGTGCTGCTTCATCTTCGGGATGACGAGCTTGCACCCGGTCATGACGCCGACGACGTTGATGTCGATCTGGCGCAGGGTGGTGGCGTCGTCCTCCTCGTCGAACGCCCCCAGCTGCATGATGCCGGCGTTGTTGATGAGCACGTCGACGGGCCCGAGCGTGCGCTCGACCTCGTCCAGGAAGTGCGCGAACGAGGCGCGGTCGCAGACGTTGAGCGGGAACGCCTCGACGCTGCCACCGAGCTCCTCGGCGGTCTTGCGGGCGAGCTCGACGTCGAGGTCGCCGATGCCGACCCGTGCACCCTGGCGCGCCAGCGCGCGCGCCGTCGCCTTGCCGATCCCACGCGCCGCGCCGGTGATGGCGACGACCTGCCCGTAGAGCGACCGGGGTTCCTTCTTGGCCACTGCTTCCCTCCTGATTGCCG
>Ga0207708_10000799_pt1 | contig 23692 bp, 19 predicted proteins | sample KBSK5101metaG_FD_184340 | JGI IMG/M metagenome (GOLD analysis project Ga0207708, IMG submission 184340) | Corn, switchgrass and miscanthus rhizosphere microbial communities from Kellogg Biological Station, Michigan, USA - KBS K5-10-1 metaG... | ecosystem: Host-associated > Plants > Roots >...
GGACTTGACGGTTTCGATAAGAACGTTAACTTTATAATAGACACGGCGGCGAGCATCACCGTCATTTCGGAGAAGTTCTCGCAAGAGGAGCAGCTTCTCGATCTGTTGCAGCCTTCGAAGATGCGCGTCTTTGGAGCTGCGGGTGTGACGGAAGACGTGAAGCTCTTGCAACTGCCGCGGCTGAGTTTGGGTTTGACCAGGATGGAAAGGATCAATGCGGCGGTGCTCGATCTGGAACCGGTGAACGAGACTGCCGGGTTTACACAGAGCGGCATCTTAGGCGGAAACTTCCTGCGGCACTTCCGCATCTATTTTGACTTTGCAAGGGGAGCAATGCGTTTGGAACCGTTAAATCAGAAACCGAAGAACGTTGAGATTATTAATCCGGAAGTGGTAGTAGCTCCATGAAGCAAGCTCTTTATCTGGAGACATCCGTGATTGGCGCTTACCTCGATAACGGTGAGCCGTTCCGGCGTGACTTGACGATCAGATGGTGGGAGCATGAGATGCCTGATTATCGCGCGGTAGTTTCACCGCTCGTATCGTCAGAGTTGTCTCGTTTGAAAGAACCGCATCGTACGTCGTACCTGAAATTGATCAGCAATCTCGAGCAGGTTGATCTGACTGAAGAGGCGGCGATTCTCGCGGAGGGTTACATCGCGCGCGGCATCTTTCATCGCAAGTACATCGCCGACGCGTTGCACGTAGCGATTGCTTCGTGCCACAAGATCGATTATTTGGTGACGTGGAACTTCGGTCACCTCGCGAACGTGCGCCGCCAGGCACGTATTAAGTTGTTCAATACCGCGGCGGGATTTTATGTGCCGATGATCGTGACGCCGGAGTTTTTGGTGTCGGAGGCTACGGAGCAGCAAGTGATATAGTGAACAAACGAGATGTATAGACGCCCGAAATTCTTAGAAGTCCTGCACGCGATTCGCGAGGAGATGTCGCGTGAGGCTGATTACGATGTGGACCTGTTTGCCGAGATGGTGAGGTCCGGCATGCAGCCAACACATGGTCCACAACGCGTCATTCGTGGTTTCAGAACCCGAGCACCGCGCGCAGAAAATAGTAACGGCAAGCCCGCGAAGCATAGACAGCGCAAGCGCAGCGCGTGATAATGTCAACAACTAGTTGCGATCATGAATCCTACTTTTGAAACGATTGGTTTAGAAGTTTCGAGCGAAAAGGCATTCAACTATCTCGCAGAACGAGCGGGCGATCAGGGTGAACCTACGCAACTCAGCCGGCGCGGCGCAGTGCTGCACGGCCGTTGCTGGAAGCTCGGCGAAGGACTCGAGGTTTGGACCGTGCTCTATGAATCGGGCAGCGGCGACGTGTTCTACGCGGATTGTCGCCCGGGATTTCGAGCTCGTTACATCCAGACGATCGCGCCGTGGGCGTTGACGGAGTACGACGAAGAAGGCGAGGCGGTGATTCACGGTTATCGCGAAGGCACCGACTGCGAAGTGCTCTTCGAGTTGCAGAACCTTACCGAGGTTGGACCATCAGGCTTCGGCGCACAGGAGTTGCACATCGGTCTCTGTGGTCTCGCGTATCGCGCGCGCGTGCGTCGCGGTAAGCACAAGACGCGCTGGACGCCGCTGGAAAAGGCGGCGCCGGCACGAGCGGCGCATGAAAACGATTGGAGCTTGTCGGGACGCGTGATCGCGTTCAAGCCCTTGAAGAATCCGCTTTCGGGAGGCGAGCTTTTCTGGATTCATCTCGATCTGGAACGCATCAAGCTCGAAGTGCTCGTTAACCAGCGCGCACTGCGCGGCGATTCGTTGACTGTAGGCGCCACGGTCGAAGCTGAGGTTTGGTTGCAGGGCCACGTGCTCGACGAACACGCTCTGCGCTCGCGCTACGAAGGTGTTGACTTCTCGTGTTCACGCGCGAGTTTTTGGTCCGGATTGAGAAGAAGAAATTAGCCACGGATAACACGGATCAATCTGAAAACAATCTGTGTAATCTGTGGTTAAAACTAACTGATGAGACGTGCTCTGTTCGTTATTTTATTAGTCCTCACACTGCTACTCGCCGCGTACGCCGTCAACCGTTACTGGATCCATCGCTTCGACTCCTTAATCACCCGCCAGGCAGCAATCTATCGCGTCGATCCCGATCTCGTCTGGAGCATAATCTACGAAGAGACTTACTTCAGCCCGTGGAAGATTGGTAAAGATGGTGAGATCGGTTTAATGCAGGTGATGCCGGCCGTCGGTCGCGAGTGGGCCACGGAAACCGGCATGCGTGAGCTCGAACGGCAGATGGCGAGCGATCCGCAGACGCTGCTGCGCGATCCGGAGCGAAACATTCAAATCGGCTGCTGGTATCTCGAAAAGATCCACGAACAGTTTCAGGACTCACCCGAAGCGGAGATAAGAATGCTTGCGGCTTACAACGCTGGACCAAGTCGCGCCGTCGAGTGGAGCCGTCCTGATCAACCTGGCAACACGCAAACGGGTGCGGAGTTCATCAACCGGATCGACATTCCTTCCACCAGGGCTTACGTGACTTCGATCATCCAGCGTTACCGTCAGCTCAAAAATTCACGCAAATGACGACTATCTACTCGGCGCGCTGGGTGCTTCCCATTTCGGCGGCAGCGATTGAGAATGGTGCTGTTGCAGTTGAGGAACAACGGATTGCGGGCGTTGGTCCACACGCTGAGGTCGTCGCGAGGTTTCCCGGGGCGAAGATCGAATCGCTCGGCGAAGCAGTCGTCCTTCCTGGACTGGTTAACACTCACACCCATCTCGAACTGACCGCGCTGCGCGGCTATCTCGAAAATGAAGAGAACGATTTTTTTGCATGGCTGCGAAAGTTGACGATTGCACGTTTGGAGCGAATGACGCCTGATGACATTCGGGTCTCGGCGACGTGGGGTGCGTGTGAGGCCGTGCGGGCAGGAGTAACGTGCGTTGGCGATGCGAGCGACTCAGCCTTGTTGAGTATGCTGGCGTTGCAGGAAGTCGGGTTGCGCGGTGTTGTTTACCAGGAGTCATTTGGACCAGACGCGCGCCTCGCGCAGGAGAATTTCGAGAAGCTCAAGGTCAAAGTGAGTCAGTTGCGCGAGCAGGAGAATGAACTCGTGCGCGCCGGCGTTTCGCCGCATGCGCCATACACGGTTTGCGGACCGCAACTCGAGTTGATTGCCGGCCTGGCGCTATCGGAAGGCTTGTCGTTGATGATGCACGCGGCGGAGTCGGAAGCGGAAGAGCTGTTGTTGCGTGAAGGTTGTGGCGCGTTTGCTGAAGGCCTGGCGCGGCGCTCGATAGAATGGAAAGCGCCGGGGATGTCAACGATTCGGTACCTGAAGCAGGTTGGCATTTTGGATACACAACCGCTACTGGCGCACTGCATACGCGTCGATGACAACGACATTGAAATTTTGAGTGAAACGGAATGTGCGGTGGCGCATTGCCCGAAATCAAATGCAAAGCTTGGACATGGACGCGCGCCGTTCGCGACGTTTATCGAAGCGGGTGTTTTGGTTGGGCTGGGAAGCGATTCCGTAGCGAGCAATAACACGTGCGACATTCTCGAGGAAGCACGCTTCGCGACGCTGTTGTCACGCGCCGCGGGTGCGTATGTCAGTGCCGAACAAGCTTTGCAAGCCGCTACCTTTGGCAGGCAACTGTGTGAAGGGTCTCAGGCAGATCTGATTGCGGTTAAGTTGACCGGCGTCCATCAAACCCCGAGCTACGATCCCGTCGCGACCCTAATCTTCGCATCCTCGGGCCGTGATGTGATTTTGACGGTCATTGCCGGCCGTGAAGTCTACCGCGACGGGCGCGTCACGACTGTGGATGAAGATCGCCTGCGCGCCCGCGTGAAAGAAATACTTAACCACGGATGACACGGATAGAAATCAGATTTTTTATCCGTGTCATCCGTAGCTTTTATACTGACGCAGCGATCGCTTCCTCGAAGATCTCGAGCGCGACGTCAACATTCTCTTTCGTCAATATCAACGGCGGTGACCAGCGAATCGTACTCGCCCCCGCGCCGAGAATTATCAACCCACGCTCGAAACACGCCACCTCAATACGATCCCGCAACTCAGGCGTAACGAACTCAACACCGATCATCATCCCCATGCCACGCACGTCAACAATGCAGTCGTACTTCTGCTGCAACTTTAGGAGCCCGGCTTTCAAGTAGCCCCCAACTTCAGCAGCATTTTGGACCAGACCACCTTCGAGCAGTTCGATCGTCTTCAACGCCGCAGCAATGCAAACCGGATTGCCGCCGAATGTCGACGCATGCGCGCCGGGCTTCCAATCCATCAGGTCCGCGCGCGCCACACAGGCGCCGATCGGCAAACCCGAACCGATGCCCTTCGCGATACACACAATGTCCGGCTCGACATCGTAATGATCACACGCAAACATCTTTCCGGTGCGACCCATTCCCGACTGCACCTCATCCACGATCAGCAGAATTCCATGCTGATCACAAATGCGTCGCAGTCCCTTAAGAAAGTTTTTCGGCGCCGGCACGTAACCACCTTCACCCTGCACTGCTTCTACCACGATCGCCGCAACTTCCTCGGGCGGCGTAGTTGTCTTGAAGAGTCGCTCTTCGATCCAGTTGAGCGCGCCTTGTCCGGCGCCACCCTCACCACAATCAGCAGCGCTGAACGGATTGCAAAACTCGTTCGGATAAGGTACGTGGACCACGTCGAGCGCCTGGCGCTTGAAACCTTTTCGCTGTGCTGCTCTTGATGAAGTTAATGAAAGCGACCCGAGTGTGCGTCCGTGAAAGCTGTTGAAGAAGGCGATGAACTTCTCACGGCCGGTCGCATGCATCGCGAGTTTCAGAGCAGTCTCGACTGCTTCAGTGCCGCTATTGGCAAAGTGAGTTCGCGTGGGTGACTTGACCGGAACAATCGCGTCGAGCTTTTCGGCGAGTTGCGGCATGTGGCGGTAGTAATAGTCCGTGCCGCACATATGAATCAGTTGTTCGGCTTGTTGCTGGATTGCTTTAACGACATCAGGGTGGCAGTGGCCGGTCGAACAGACAGCCACGCCGGCGTTACAGTCGAGAAAAACGTTGCCGTCCACGTCTTCCACCCAAACGCCGCTGGCACGTTCAGCGACGAGTTTGAAGGATGGGCGCGGATAGGATGGAGTTATAAACTTTGCATCCGCTTCGACGATCTTTTTGCCGTTAGGACCCGGCAGCGCCGTCTTGATCGCGGGGCGCTTTGGTGTTGCGAGTACAGTGGTAGACATTTTCAACTCCCTTGTCAGAATGGTCAGGAAAAGTAGGAATTAGACGTGAGAAAAACAGAAACGGCTAGTCGGCGAAGAGGTTCGCGCGAGATTCAAGTGGGCGGTAATGTAAGGGCTGCGGGTCGAACATCGTGGCTTGATTCTAGCACCGGCTCGAAGGCGTGACAATTGAGCCACGGATTTCACGGACTAAAGCACGGATCAATCACGGATAAGCAGACCAAATCCGTGTTTTTAATCCGTGTGATCTGTGGCCGGCTTCCTTTGCGACTTTGCGTGAAATGCCTTACATTATTCCTCCAAATTCCTGCCTCGGAGTAAGAATAATGAAGAAGAAACTGTTTGCCCTTTTGTTTGTCGCCGCTCTGCTGGCTGTGGCGCCGTTGATCCAGCGTGCGGGCGCGCAGAGCGTCACCGCGCCAAACGGATCTGCGGGTGGAGGCTCAACCTCGTCCAATGATCCGAAGATCGTCTATCCCGTAACAAAGAAAGTAGAGCAGTTTGACGACTACTTCGGCACGAAAGTGGCCGATCCGTATCGTTGGCTCGAAGACGAAACATCCGCCGAGACGAAAGCCTGGGTTGACGAGCAGAACAAGTTGACCTTCAGCTATCTCGACAAGATTCCGTATCGCGAAAAACTCAAAGACCGTTTGACGCAACTCTTCAACTATCCGCGCATCTCAGCGCCGTTTCATCGTGGTGACACTTACTTCTTCACCAAGAACGACGGTTTGCAGAATCAGAGCGTTATTTACATCCAAAAAGGTGTAAACGGCACGCCGGAAGTTTTTCTCGATCCAAACAAATTTTCAGCCGACGGCACCTCGGTGCTGAGCACGTTCTCACCTTCGAAAGACGGCAAGTACGTCGCATACGGCGTCTCGCAAGGCGGCTCTGACTGGGTTTTGCTCAGCGTGATGGAAGTTGCTACGGGCAAAAAACTCGAGGACGAAGTCAAGTGGATGAAAAATTCAGGCGTGTCGTGGCAGGGCGATGGCTTCTACTACAGCCGCTATCCCGAACCGGCGAAGGGCAAAGAGCTCAGCAGCAAGAACGAATTTCAGGCTGTTTACTTTCACAAAGTCGGTACGCCGCAGTCCTCCGATGTCCTCGTATACGACGACAAAGAAAATCCGCAACGCTTCCAGAGCATAGACACTACCGAAGATGAGCGCTTCGCGATCCTCAACGTCTCAGAACGTGGCAAAGGTAAAAAAGGAAACGCGATCTTCATCAAAGATCTCTCGAAGAACGAAGACAAGTTCACTCCGATCGTAGCCGACATCGGCGATGACAGCTTTGGCGTCATCGACAACGTCGGCGACAAACTCCTGGTCCGCACAAACAAGAATGCTCCGAACGGTCGCGTCGTATTGGTCGATCCGAAGAATCCGGCTGAAAGCAACTGGAAGGACGTTCTGCCCGAAAGAGCCGAGCCGTTGCAAGGCACCGGAACTGCCGGCGGCAAACTCTTCGCATCGTGGCGCAAAGATGTCGCGACGCGCGCGTATGTCTTCAGTCTCGACGGCAAGCTCGAAAACGAAATCGTGCTGCCGGGTGTCGGAACAGCAGGCGGTTTCGGTGGTCTAAGTGACGACAAGTATGTGTTCTATAGCTTCACATCGTTCAACTACCCGCCGACGATCTTCAAGTATGACATCGCCACTAAGAAGTCGAGTGTCTTCCGCACGGTAGACATTCCCGGATTCAAGGCCGAGAACTACGAAACGAAACAGGTTTTCTACAACAGCAAAGACGGCACGAAGGTGCCGATGTTCCTTGTCTATAAGAAAGGACTGAAACTCGACGGTAACAATCCCACACTGCTCTATGGCTATGGTGGATTCAACGTCGTGACGACTCCAGGCTTCAGTTCACTGCGCATGGCGTTGCTCGAACAGGGCGTGGTCTACGCTTCCGCAAACCTGCGTGGTGGTGGTGAATATGGCGAGAAGTGGCATGAAGCCGGCACGAAGCTGAAGAAGCAAAACGTGTTCGACGACTTCATCGCTGCGGCCGACTGGCTGATCGCGAACAAGTACACGTCGTCGAGCAAGCTCGCGATTCAGGGTGGTTCGAACGGCGGATTGCTGGTCGGCGCTGTGTCGAATCAACGACCGGAACTCTTCCGCGCGGTGATCGAGCAGGCCGGCGTGATGGACATGCTGCGCTTCCAGAAGTTCACGATTGGTTGGAACTGGATTGCTGACTACGGTTCGGCCGAGGCAAACGAGGCTGAGTTCAAAGCGCTCTATGCTTATTCGCCTATTCACAACGTGAGACCGGGTGTGAAGTATCCAGCCACACTGATCACGACCGCCGATCACGACGACCGCGTGGTGCCAGCGCACAACTACAAGTACGCAGCTGCGTTACAGGCGGCGCAGGGTGGACCAAACCCGATTCTCATTCGCGTGGATGTGAACTCGGCTCACGGCGCCAGCAACACGACCAAGGCGATCGAGCAGACGCGCGATATTTACGCGTTCCTGTTTGAAAACCTGGGCGTCGAGTACAAATAAGCCACGGATTATCACGGATACACGCGGGTCTGATTAAAAGTCAGATCCGCGTGTTTCTGCGTTTATCCGCGGCGAATGGGATGTGCTTCGGTGTTGAAGATCACCTTATCGAAATCGAGCGTCTCGGGTGGTGAGAAAAGCAGGTAAAAGTATTTGAAAGTCTCTGCGAAGAGAAAACTCTGCATCGAGTCGCTCTTCTCCTTCGTCACCACGCTCTTCAACGCCGCGTAGCCTTCGTCAGTGCGACAGTGCTTCACAAAGTCGCGCCAGAGTTTCTCGCCCATCAGCAGGTACTTCTCATCTTTCGTATAGTGATAGAGATAGTAAGTCGATTCGACGATCTCGGGTCGCAGTGGATAGCCGGGCGAGACGATCTTGCGCTCCCGGTAATTAAACTCCTCCGGCTCGATGCCTTCGTGGTACCACATCAGGAACGACGAATCCTGCAACTCCCGCGCACGCCGCATGTCTCCCGATAACGCCAGCACCGCCGGGAAGAAGGCGTCGAGCGCGCCGTACGTCGTGGCGCGGCGCGCACCGGTGTTCATATCAGCGTGTCCGTACCAGAGCTCCTCTCGATAATCGTCCGCGAGATACTTGTTGATGGCTTTGATGCTGTCGTTCCACATGCGCCCGCAATCCTGATCACCAAACAGCAACGAGCATTTCACGAGGTATTCGTAATAACTATCGATCGCGCCACTGATGTGACTGTCAGTGTTGGTCCAACTGCCTGTTTCGACGTTGATCCATTCACCGACGAGTCCGATCTTCGAGCGGCGATTGTAAGTTTCGACGAGTGCGCGCTTTGCTTTTTCGTAGAAGATCGGTTTGCCGGTGAGTTTACTGAGCGTGCCAAACTCGATGATCAGCGTTCCTGTTTCAGCGGGATTGCTGACCGGCTTACTGACTTTGCCGGTCTTTAAGTTGACGTAGCGATAAGGCATGCCGGTCGGAGAATTAAAGACCGGCAACAGACGATTGCCGAGATCTTCGGCGAGACCCAGAAGACGCTTGTCGCCGGTGAGCTGGTAATTAGTGAGCAAGCCCCCGAGGAGCCTGATCGTGATCTCGAAGTTCTGGACCTCGATGTCTTTATCGAACGAGAGATTGTCGAGGATGTACTGTTTGGTTGCCGTTGCCTCGTCGTTCAGGTCCATGATGATCATCGTGTCGAGCGAATCGACGGCAGTCATCAGGAGCGGCTGCGGGTACCAGTCGTGATACGTCTTCGAGAGTGGCTTTAGATCGTCGTGGCCCCAGGCGTATTTCTTGTAACCATTCCAGGCGTGCAGGAACTCTGCTCTTACTTCCGCGGCGAGTCGCTTGTTCGGAGTCTGCGCGTGCAGCGAAACCGGCAGGAGCAGCAGGACCAGGCAAATAAATCCGTTAACAATCAGTGTCATCTGTGTACCTGAAATGAATGGCGAATAGTTTCTTTCGGTGGTGGCTCGGGCCAGACCGAGATCCGGCTGGACCAACGATGACGCAGCACACAACCGCGAAAGTAATGCTCGTGTTCCCACTCCACTTCCGCCATCGTCAAAAGACAGTCGATTAGATCCTCACGCCCGCAGGCGAGTGCATGACGCGCCGCCGTCTCATACTCGACAATGTTCCGGCTCTCGAGCCGCCCGGCGCCATACATCGGCGCAAACCAGCCACTCAGGTGACACATGAATCCCAACACGCGTCCGATCACCGTCGCTCGTATTTCGCGGATCTTGTTTGGACCAGCACCAAGGCTCTCGAGCATCTCGCCGACGAGTTTCCGGTGATGCCACTCCTCGTCCTCAATCTTCTTGATTTGCCGGCGTTCCTCGGTATCGCTGACGGAATGCCAGTGACCGCGATACGCATATCCGGCAGCCAACTCGCCGGAATAGGCCAATTGCAGTGTGGTAATTAACTGTTCTCGTGGAGAGCGCCGGTTAGTGGCTTCCATGTGTTTTGGGAAAGTGGGATTATAGCCGCATTGAGCTTTTTAATTCATACGAAATCGAAAATAGGTAGTACCTTACTCTAGCAGCTCTATCCACAGATTACGCAGATTGACTTATTGAATCTGCATAATCTGTGGATGAAGAATCCGAATGTACAAATTTATCGTTTCGTGCTACTACTGGCCAACCGCAGAAGGTGGCCTTCGGCTGCGAGCCTCAATAATTAAACAATTAACTGCGGATGGTCTCGATTACACCCAGTTTGGACGACTGACCACCTTGGATAAATTAGCCTCTTCAATCGAACGCCGCAGATTGCGCCGGCTCAAAGTGAAATGCGAGCTCGAGCTGGTCGCGAACCTGTCGCTGCTCGATAACGACGTCGAGTGTTCCGACTCGTCGCTCGTGTTTCTTGGACGCACGCATGACCTGAGCGCCGCCGGACTCGGCATGGTGCTTCCTTCCACGATTATCGACGAGAGGTTTTGCAGCGGCACGAAGCGTTTGAACCTCTCGCTCTACGCGCCTGGTGGTGTTATTAGTCTCGAAGTCAGCCCGGTGCGATGCGAACGGCTGAGCAGTCCTTATGCAGGGAACGGTTATTTGCTGGGGACGAAGATCACTAACGTCGCAGATCGCGCCCGCTTTGAGAAGTATCTTGAAAGTCTCTCCACCGCGAAAACAAGACCACAGATGTACACGGATTAGAGCGGATTATTCTGCTTGCATTAGGAAGTCTTTTGTTCGATCGTCTTTGGGTGAGTTAAGTAGTTCTTCCGCTGGTCCATACTCAACCGCGACTCCGCCTTCCATGTAGAGGATGTGGTCGGAGACTCCGCCAAGAAATCCCATCGAATGTGAAATGATAATCATCGTGTGACCGCGATCGACAAACGTGCGCAGCAACGTGCGCAGGCTGTTCATGCGTCGCGGATCGAGCGCGCTCGTTGGCTCGTCGAGCAACAACAGCGCCGGATGCATCGCGAGGGCACGCGCGATCGCGACGCGTTGTTGCTCACCGCCTGACAGCGAGCCCGGATATCTTCGTGCCGCCTGTCTCAACCCGACGGATTCGAGCAGCTCATAAGCTTCAGTCTCAGCCTTTTTCTTCGGCGTGTGCAGCACGTGCATTGGCGCTTCGATGATGTTGCCGACTACCGACAGGTGCGGAAACAGATAGAAGTGCTGAAAGACGGTGCCGACTTTGAGTCGCAGATCCCTGACACGTCGCTTGTAGTCGGCATGCGACAGGCTGGCTTCGAGACGCACGTTGTCACATTCGATCGTGCCGCCATTGATTGTTTCGAGCCCGTTAAGACAGCGCAGTAACGTCGACTTGCCGCTGCCTGAAGCACCGATGACACCGAGCACAGTCTGTGGCGGCACTTCGAAACTGATCCCTTTGAGGATCTCGTTATTGCCGAAACGTTTGCGCAGGTCAGTGACGCGAATCATGCGGTTGCCTCCTCTACGCGTTCGATAGCTCGATCGCGCAAACGTCGCTCGAGCAGCCGCGCAAGGTGGGCCATCGGGAGGCTCATCGCGAGATAAAACGCCGAGACTGCGATACCGAGCAGCAGGAACTGTCCCGACGCATTGGCAAGTTCACGATAAGCGGTGGCGAGTTCCCAAACCGAGATTGCAAACGCAACTGAAGTGTCTTTGAAGAGCGACACGAAGTCGTTGGTCATCGGCGGCAGCGCGATGCGAAACGCCTGCGGCATGATGATGCGCCGGAAAGCCAGGAGCGGGCCCATGCCGAGTGAGTAAGCTGCTTCCCATTGACCCGTCGGTATCGCTTCGAGCGAAGCCCGATATACCTGCGATTCGTAAGCGGCGTAATTCAAGCCCAGCCCGACAAGCGCAGTCAGCCAGCCCGGCATCGCAATTCCAAACACCGGCAAGCCGAAGTAGAGAAACAGGAGTTGGACCAACACCGGCGTGCCGCGAAAGAACTCCACGTAGACCGTGCAGAACGCGCGCACCCACGCCGGTCCTTTCCACTGACCGACTGCGAGCGGTAGTCCCAACACGACCGCGATGACCATTGAGCCGAGCGCGATCAGAACAGTCACGGCGGCGGCGCGCGTTAGGCGCCAGAGTGCTTCACGCCAGTTGAACGTGGTCGTGGTGTTCGTGTATTCCTCGACTTTCGTCTGCTGTGTTCCCGCGCGAATGGGCGCCTGAAACTCAGCCTGCGCGTCATTCCAAAGTCCCCACTTCTTAAGAATCGTTTCGAGCGTGCCGTCAAAGATGATCTTATTGATGCCCGCATCGATCTCGGCTTTTAGTTCGTTGTCGCCTTTGCGCAAGCCGATCACGTAAAGACCGCGCGTGAACGGTGGACCAGCGGGGCGGAGCTTTGGATTCGAGCGTGCATAGAAAGCCTCGGCAGGCACGTCCATCACGACTGCATCAATTCGCTTTAACTCGAGATCGCGATAGGCGCCGACGGGATCCTGGTAACTGCGAAGCGGAATGCCTCGTTGTTCCAACAGCCGTGATGCGGTGGTGTTGCCCAGTGTTCCGACGATGCGATGCTTACAATCGTCAATTGAGTTGATGCGATCGTCGTCACGACGCACAGTGAGTTGAAGCTGGAAAATGTAGTAAGGGTTGCTGAAGAGAATTTGCTGCGCCCGATCGGCGGTCGGCTCCAGGCCGTTAACGATCACATCGAATGACTTACGTTGCAGTGCGGGAACAAGCGTTTCCCAATCGCTCGGCACAAACTCCGCGCGCCGGCCCATCGCTTTGGCCAGGGCGTCAACCATCTCTTTTTCGTAGCCGATGTACTGATCCGGATTGGCGGGATCGTTGAAGACATACGGCGCGCCCCCGCTCGGATCGGCGCCCCAGCGCAGAACCTTCTGGGCCTTCACACCTGGACCAGGAGATAGCCACAAAAAGGCACAAAAGGCGCATACCAGTTTTTTTACTGTGCTTTTTCGCGGCAAAGTTCCGGGGATTCTAACTGCTGATCGTTTTAAGATCCAATTCTTTTGAGTTGGTAGTGTCCGCTTTGAGAACTGTTTCCATCTGTTTCAGCGCGTGGGCGTTCTCCTCTTCAGTGTTTGAGACGACGCAATCCGACGGCACGAAAACTTTAAAGTCGCGCATGTAAGCATCGTTGGCGGTGAAGAGCACGCAATTGTTTCCGGCGATGCCGGTGAGGATGAGATTCTTTGCGCCGAGGTGTGTGAGTAGAAGATCGAGCGTCGTCGAGTAGAAGCCGGAGTGTTTTGGCTTCAACACGAAATAGTCGTCATCGTCGGGTAGAAGACGTTCGACAAACGACTTTCCTTTTGCATCGTCTTTCGTGCAGTGTGCGATGATCTTCTTGAAGTCTGACTGCCAACGGCCAAAGTTGTCGTTCACATAGATCACCGGCATGCCCGCAGCTTTGGCTCGTTTCTTCAGCTCGGCGATGTTTTTACCAACGGGCAGCGCGAGGTGGAGTAGTTCATCGCCCTCGGGAAAGTCGAAGTCGTTGATGATGTCGATCAGAAGCAGAACAGCGTTCGATTTATCCGGCGCCGAGCCGTGCAGATCGTGACTCTCACGTGGCATTTGCAATCAACCCCCTAACGAAGTAAAAGTACCAAGACAAGGAACTGAGCACAAACCAACATCAAGAGGCCCCTATCGATGTGTACCGATCGCAGAGATTTTCTCCGTTTGTCCGCAGGTATGGCCGGCGCTGCCTTGCTCGGCAGTTCACTGGCCCATGCACAACAAGGCTCTCAGCCCGAGGCCATTCGAAGTTTGCGCCGCATGACCGACAAAGTCGTGCCGATCACGCTCGAAGAACGAAAAGGTCGTATTGAGAAGGCGCAGCGGCTGATGCGCGAGCAACGCATCGATGCGATCTATGTCGAACCCGGCAGCAGCATGTTTTATTACACGGGCATGCGCTGGGGCACGAGTGAACGAATGTTTGCCATGGTGATCCCCGCGCGCGGCGAGCTCGCGTGGGTGTGTCCGAAGTTTGAAGAGGAACGCGCGCGCGAGTTGATCAGCATGGGCACTGACATTCGCACCTGGGAAGAGGATGAGAGCCCTTACAAACGCGTCGCTGAAATATTAAAGGATCGCGGCGTGCGCACCGGCACCGTCGGCATTGAAGAACGGGTGCGGTTCTTTCTTTACGATGGCATCCGACAGGCGGCGCCGGGGGTGAAGTTTGTGAGCGCGACACCGGTCACTGCCGGTTGTCGCATGTTCAAGTCGCCCGCGGAACTCGCGTTGATGCAGATCGCAAACGACATCACCATCGTTGCTTACAAAGCAACGCGCGACAGCATGACCGAAGGAATGACGCAGGGTGAGTTCGCAGGGAATTGTGCCGCGGCGTTTCGCGCACTCGGAACGTCGGGCGGAGTGTTCGTCAGTTTCGGCAAGTACACTGCGTTTCCACACGGCAGCAGCACGCCGCAACGTTTGAAGGAAGGCGACGTGGTCCTGATGGATGGTGGTTGTGGTATCGAAGGTTATCAATCAGACATCACGCGCACGTTTGTCTTTGGTAAAGCGACGGATCGACAGCGACAAATCTGGGACCTGGAAAAGAAGGCACAGGATGTGGGGTTTGCCGCGGCGAAAGTCGGTGCGCCGTGTGAAGCAGTGGATGCAGCTGCACGCAAGGTGATCACTGATGCTGGTTTTGGTCCGGATTACAAAGTGCCCGGATTGCCGCACCGCACCGGGCACGGCATCGGCTTAGATGGTCACGAATGGACCAACTTCGTGCGTGGCAACAAGACTCCGATTCAACCGGGCATGTGTTTTAGTGATGAACCGACAGTTGTGATATATGGTGAGTTTGGCATCCGTCTTGAAGACTGTTTATACATCACTCCGGATGGTCCAAAGTTTTTCACCAAACAAAGCGAGTCGATCGATGAACCCTTTTAGGCCACAAAAAGGCACAAAAGGCACAGAAGAAAATATCGTAATGTCAAAAATGATTTTGTGACTTTTGTGCCTTTTTGTGGCAAAAATGGGTAAATGGGTTTTAGCAGCGACGATCCTGGCCTCGAGTATGGCGTTTATCGATGGCACGGTCGTCAACGTCGCCCTTCCTTTCCTGCAAACCGACCTCAACGCCACCGCGATCGGAATACAGTGGGTAGTTGAAGCCTACTCGCTCTTTCTTTCCGCACTTCTGCTCGTCGGCGGTTCGCTCGGCGATCGTTATGGACGGCGTCGCATCTTCAATATCGGTGTCGTCATCTTTGCCATCGCCTCTGCGCTCTGCGGTTTTGCCGCTAACATCGAACAACTGATCATCGCTCGCGCATTGCAGGGAATCGGCGGCGCCCTCCTGGTGCCGGGAAGCCTCGCGCTCATCAGTTCTTCCTTTGACGAAGACAAGCGCGGCAAAGCGATTGGCACGTGGTCGGGATTCTCCGCGATCACTACAGCGATTGGTCCAGTGCTCGGTGGTTGGCTCGTCGAACATCTCACGTGGCGGGCGGCGTTCTTTTTGAATCTACCGTTTGCAGTCGCTGTGCTCATTATCTCGATCTGGAAAGTGCCGGAGAGTAGCGAGAAAAATCATCATGGTCGACTCGATTGGATCGGCGCAGCACTCGCGACAATCGGACTCGGCGGCGTGGTCTACGGTCTCATCGAATCGCCGCGATTGGGTTTCTCAAACCCGCTGGTCTTAGTGACGTTGATCGGCGGCTTCGTGTTGTTGGCGCTCTTCATCTTCAACGAGGCGCGCGCGAAGAACCCGATGGTGCCTTTACGACTGTTTCGCAGTCGCGACTTTTCCGGCGCCAATCTGCTGACGTTATTTCTATACGCCGCACTCAGCGGCACGTTTTTCTTCTTCACTCTCAACCTGATCCAGATCCAGGGTTACTCCGCGACTGCCGCGGGCGCGGCGTTGCTGCCGTTTGTCGTGTTGATGTTTTCACTCTCACGTTGGTCAGGCGGCTTGATCGATCGTTTTGGAGCGCATTTGCCGTTGACTGTCGGTCCGATCGTCTCCGCGGCTGGATTTGCACTCTACGCGGTCCCGTTGATCAGTGGAAACTACTGGACCAGTTTCTTTCCCGCCGTGATTGTGCTCGGGCTTGGGATGGCGATCACTGTGGCGCCTTTGACGACCACCGTAATGAGTGCTGTTGGTGAGGAACAGGCTGGTGTGGCGTCGGGTATTAATAACGCGGTGTCACGCACGGCTGGGTTGCTGGCGATTGCCGTCTTCGGGGTGATGATGTTGCACACGTTCAGCCAAAGTCTTGCGAGCCGGATGAACGAGTTGCAACTGGACGATCGTGTGAAGCATTCGATTTACGAGGAGCGAGTGAAGTTAGCGGCTGTGGAGGTACCGTCTGAAATCGATTCAGCGACGCGGGAGCAATTGAAAGCAGCGGTGGCTGCTTCTTTTATAGACGGGTTTCGGGTGATCATGTTCACGTCCGCAGCGCTTGCTCTCGCGAGCGCCGCCAGTGCGTTTCTGTTTATCAGAAAATCACGCCCGACCAGATCCCAGCAGCAGCGAAATTAGCCACACGAGCGCGAAAGCGCCTAGGGCGACGGCTGCACTCAAGAGATAGATCAGTGAGGTTTCGATAAACTCGGAGTTCTTTTTTCCGTTGATCATGGGGAGATCCCTCGCTTCAAGTCTCTTTGTTGGCGCAGAGCGAATGCTTGCATTACAATCAGTGCGCCTTGTCTTATCAAACTGTTTAAGAGCTTTCCTGAGGGTGGAATCTTAGGCTTGTCGGCGTGGCAAGTCCTCAGGCGGCACTCAAGATTTCCTCAAAGATATTTCTCAAGGCCGGTTTATGGATCAGCAGGACAATCACAGTTACGAATTCGGTCGTTTCCGCCTCAAAGTCGCGGAGCGCGTCCTGCTGCGCGAAGGTGAACTGGTTCCGCTCACTCCGAAAGTCTTCGACATTCTCGTAACGTTGGTTGAGCACGGCGGGCAGGTCGTCGCGAAAGACGATCTGATGAAGCGAGTTTGGCCAAACACGTTTGTCGAAGAGGGTAATCTCACGCAAAACATCTCGCTTTTACGCAAAGCGCTGGGTGAGACTCCGGGCGGCGTACAGTTTATCGAGACTGTGCCGCGACGCGGCTACCGGTTTGTCGCGGAAACGAGCCAGGCTTCTGCCAATGGGACCCACGAGAAATCGATCCCACCAGCGCCGGAGCCGGTCGTCTCAATTCCCAACACGGTAAGTCAATCTGCCGGAGTCAAGCGAACTCCGATTTTCGCAATCGTCGCAGGTCTCGTGGTCGTCAGCATCATTGCCGCGGTGTACTTCACGAGTTCAGGGAAGGCTGGAGACGCGTCTGCGATTCAGTCGATCGCGGTCCTTCCATTTGTCGATGAATCGTCTGATCCGGATGCCGAGTATATTAACGACAAGATTGCCGAGAGCTTGATCAATAGTCTTTCGAAGTTGCCGCAGTTGCGCGTTGTGCCACGCAGTGTTGTGGCCGGTTATAGAGGCAAGGAGATCGATCCGCGCAAAGTGGGCCAGGAATTGAACGTGCGCGCGGTGGTAACGGGTCGCATGCGCCGTCATGGCGACATCATCAGTATCCAGGCTGACCTGATCGATCTGGAGAATGTCGCGCAACTCTGGGGCCAGCACTACGACCACAAACTTTCCGATGTGCTGCTCGTGCAGGACGACATCTCGCGCGACATCTTCGAGAACCTGCGTTTGAAGTTGAACGTCGAAGAAAAGAAACAGCTCGAGGCGTATGGCCTTTATTTAAAGGGCCGCAACGCCTGGAACAAGCGAACTAGCGACGCACTTCAACAGGCGATCGAGTATTTCAATAAGGCCATCGCTATCGATCCGAACTATGGCGAGGCTTACGCAGGACTGGCGGACTGTTACAACATGCTCGTTGTTTACGGCCGACTCGAGCCGAAAGACGGTTTTCCAAAAGCGAAGGAAGCGGCGACGAAAGCACTCGAGATCGACGAGAACTCAGCCGAAGCGCATTCGTCGATGGCCTTTATTAAGTTTCGCTGGGATTGGGATCGGACTGCGACTGAGCGTGAGTTTCAGGAAGCGATCAGACTGAAGCCCGCGTACGCGCCGGCGCATCAGTGGTATAGCTCTTATCTCGTAGCAGTGGAGCGTTTTGACGAAGCAATTGCGGAAGCGAAACGAACTGAAGAGCTCGAGCCGCTTTCATTCGTGGCCAGTTCGCATCTCGGTTGGATTTATTACCTCTCGGGACAAAACGATAAGGCGATCGAGCAGTGTCGAAAGATTCTCGAACTCGATCCGAGTTCGTTTCCGGCGCGTCGCTATCTCGGTTTGGCGTATGAAGCAAAGGGAATGTACGCGGAGGCGATCGCGGAGTTTCAAACCGGCGTGAGGCTTTCGGGTAGTCCGTTGATGCATGCGCTGCTCGGTCACGCGTACGCGGCTTCAGGCAAGACTGCCGAAGCGAAACAAGTGCTCAGCGATTTGCAGCAGTTGCAGGGTCAACGCTACGTTTCGCCTTATACGGTCGCCGCGATTTATGCAGGCCTGGGCGATGAAGAGCAGGCGTTTAAGTGGTTGGAAAATGCAGTCGAGGGACGCGACATCTGGTTAATGAACCTCAAAGTCGATCCGGTATTCGCGAAGCTACGCACTAAACGCCAATTCACCGACATCCTCGCGCGCATCCGTTTGCGACCTTAGCCGCAAAAGGCACAAATCTTTGTGCTTCTTTGTGGCTCTTGATCTCTAACGCACTCATGCGGTAAAAGTATGCCTCGTTTTTTGATTGACGACACAGTTGGAAACGCTGCTGTACCTCCCCCCGACCGTTTGCAGTAGATAGAAACATCCATTCAACATTGCCCAGTTAACCTCACGGGATGTGTGTATTTTAAATGGAGGGGCCATGGCGAAAAGAGTTAAACGTGTAATCGAAATGATGCAGGGTGATCCAAGCAAGACCTTTACCCTCGAAAAGATGGCGGAGTCAGTTAATCTATCAGCGCCTTACTTCTGTTTTCTCTTCAAATCGATCACCGGCGTGCCCCCGGCGAAGTATTTGAAAGCGTTACGCATGCAAGAGGCAGCTACGCTACTCACCACTACGTTTCTCTCGGTGAAAGAGATCGTGAGACGCGTTGGTCTCACCGATGAAAGTCACTTCGTCCGGGATTTCAAACGAACCTACGGTGTCACTCCAAGTGAATTTAGAAACACTTCTTTTCTTTCTTCCGACCCACCCAAACGTGAAACCTTACGAGAGAATTGGCCAATGAATCGTAAGATCGGCCAATTAATAATTCTTGCATCCTGGGCTCTACTCAACTAGTGTGTCGCGTGCAAACGCAACGTGGATCACCTCGCTTTGATTCCAGCCTTCAACGGAGTCGCGGACAAGCAAGTGGAACACTAAGAGGACTTCCTCGATCTTAAGTCAACAGTCTTGGTCTAACTTAAAACCTACTTAGAACAGTAGATAGCGGCAGTCTATAAATTTTTCGGCAGGGGAGCTTTGATGAAAATCCTGGCTACCGAGGCCCTGTCCAGATCTGTCTGGAGTGTGTCTCGCATTAATCTCGTTATCGCTTTAGTGGCGCTTTTCCACATCACCGCCGGCGCGAATCCATCGCTTTCCGGACAAATTGAGGGAACCGTTTTGGACCAGACCGGCGCGAACGTTGGTGGCGCGTCGGTGATCCTGTTCGGCGCCGCAGGCCTCGAAGCACAACGCTCACTTACCGATCAACGTGGTCACTTCACACTTGAAAAAGTAGTTGCGACGGACTACGTGGTCTCAGTGCAAAAGAGCGGCTTTCGCGAACTGCGACGCGTGTTGCGCGTCGTTCCGGGTGAGACTCTGCAGTTGGAGTTTCAACTGAATGTGGCATCGATCTTCGAAACAGTCACTGTCACACCCGCTCGCGGCCAACCGCAGGAAGTTTTTCATGTTCCGCAGTCACCAGTTGTAGTGACTCAGGAAGAGATGTCGCGACGTTACGCCAACATCCTGCCGCAGGCGTTGCGCGACGTGCCTGGCGTTCACATTCAGCAGACAACCTCCGGCCAGGGTTCACCGTTCGTGCGCGGTCTCACGGGCCAGCAAGTGCTTCATCTGATCAACGGAGTTCGCTTCAATAACTCGACCTTCAGACCGGGCGCCAATCAGTACACGGCTTTGATCGATCAGGATTTCGCGGATCGTGTCGAGGTTGTTCATGGACCTGGCTCAACGCAGTACGGCTCAGATTCACTCGGCGGCACGATCAACGTTCTCACTCAATCGCCGCAGGGCGGCGACGGTTTTGGCATTCATGGTCACGTCAATACGTATTTTGCGAGCGCCGATCTATCCGCAGGCTTATCAACGAATCTCAACGGCGGCTCAGATAACTGGGGCTTTCTATTCAGTGCTTCAGGGCGGCGCACTCAGGATCTACGGACTGGCGGCGGACTCGATTCACACTCCGTTGTCACACGCCTGCTGGGTCTCTCTTCAAAGTTTCTCGGCAACAGGCTGCAGGACACTGCTTACGGCCAGTACAACGCCAACGCGAAGCTTCAGTTCAAGGCTTCGGACGCTGATGTTTTGTCGTTTGAATACCTGCGAGGAACGCAACTCGGTCTGCGTCGTTACGATCAGCTCGACGGCGGCATTGGTAATCTGCTCAATAGTTTCGATCCGCAGGTGCTCGACTTTTTTACCGCCCGTTACGATCGGCTCGAAGCTGGTCCATTCGATTCGATCTCGGCGATCTTCTCGTACAACGGACAGCGCGACGATCGTCGCTCGCAGAGCATCAACAACGCGCAGGGTCTGCGGTCGCGTATCAGCGATGAGTTTAATTTGACGCGTGCCTTTGGTTATCAGGCCCAAGCAAATACGCGCATCAAACGCAGTCACACGTTCACGTTTGGCGCCGAGTTTTACGACGAGAGAATCACTTCTCGTAAGCAGGACTTCAGCTTCAGCAATTCGGCGCTTGCTTTCACGAACGTCGCCGACGTGCGTGCGCGTTTTCCGAATGGATCGACTTATCGAACGCTCGGTCTCTTTGCGCAGGACATCGCCACGCTCGTGCCACAGCGTTTGACGGCTCACCTTGGCGTTCGTTACAGCCTTTTCAACTACAACCAAACATCTGCCGGCAATCCACTCGACGCGAGTGGCAGACCAACGGTTCCGAACGTCGAGGAGAAGTTTGACGACGTAACGTTCAACACCGGACTCACGTTCACTATCAACCGTCACTTCAATCTCACCGGCAACGTCAGTCGCGGCTTTCGCGCTCCGAACGTAAATGACTTTGCTGCTACCGGTCTTTCCGGTCTGGGCTTCGAAGTATCACCGGATGAAGGCGTGCGATTGAATGGAGCTACGGGTGCGCTCGACAGCGCGAGACGTTTGACGGACATCCGCCCGCTTGAGCCGATCAGGGCCGAACAGCTCTACAGCTACGAGGTCGCGCTGCGTTTTCTCGGGTCACGGTTCAGCGGCAGCGTGGCAGTGTTTGATTCTGAGATCTCGAACCTGATTGAACGGCGCACGCTCTTGTTGCCGTCGGGCGCGGTGGGCGAACTCGTCGGTGGTCAACCGATCATACGGCAGGACGCAACGGGTGCAGTCTTCACGTCGTTATCGAGCTCAGCAGTTTTTGTGCGTACGAACGCGTTGAAAGTCCGCTTGCGTGGTGTCGAGAGCAGCATGGCCGTGAAGCTGCGACACGATCTCGCGCTGAACGCAAATGCTTTTTATGTGCGCGGCACGGATCTGCACACCGGCGCGCCTCCGAATCTCGAGAACGGCATTCCGCCGATGACGGGTTTTGTGGGCGTGAAATGGGAACCGGCGGGAAAACCGGCGTGGATCGAGCTCTACTCGAATTTCGCGGCGCCGCAGCGTCGCTTCTCCGACAACGACATCTCGCAAGCGCGAATCGGCGGCTTGCGTACGAAAGAAGAGATCGCAGGCTTCTTCAACGGCGGCGCCGTGCCGCGTGGTCTGGTACGCAACGGCATTCTGCTTCCGACTGGTGAAACGTTGGCCCAGGTGCAGTTGCGTCTGCTTGGACCAGGACTGTTGCCGAACCAGTTATTCACGAAGAATCCCGGCTTCGCGTTGTTGAACCTGCGCGGCGGCTTCCGCATCGGCGAGCGTTCGTCGATCACACTCATACTCGAAAATATTTTCGACAAGAACTACCGCACGATGGGATCGGGTATCGATGGTCCAGGAACAAACGCTGCGGTTCGCTATTCGTTCAGTTTTTGAAAACTCTGCGGCCCTCTGCGTATCTCTGCGTGCTCTGCGTTTATAGGCGCTTTGGAACACAGAGATCGCAGAGATACGCAGAGGGCCGCAGAGAAGGAGTAACCGATGACACAACTATTGATGACATTAATTCTTGCGGTGTCGCTATCAGTGGCGACGTACAACGACTCGCTGAGTGGATCGCAAACCGCTGCGCCGGAAGCAACCGGTATCGCACTGAATTTAAACGCGAGTGGCGATCTGCCCGGCATGAACAAGGTGACGCTGCAACGCGACGGCCAGAACGTTACCGGCGGCAGTTGGCGAATGACTGTGCTGCCTCAGAATGCCGACGCATCGTCGACTGCACGAGGCGAGCTGGTCGGAATAGTCAGCAGCGGCACTCTCACGCTTACTGCGGAAGGCACTCTCGCGTCGGCCTCGGGCGTGCAGGTGACGATCCAGAGCGGCACCGGTGAGTTCGCTTCGGTGACTTCCGGCGCCGCCACGCTTTCAGTTACTGCCAACGCTGAAAACCCCTCTCAGTTGAGTGGCACTCTCGTACTCAATTTCTAACACTCGCAACGAGGAAAGGACAGACCCATGTTTCGCAGAACGACCCCCGGTAGCAGAAGAATCACAGGGCTGCTGTTAATGAGCTTGTGGTTGCAGGTGATCACGCCGCCGGTGATGGCGGCGCCTGTGGGACCATCGCCAATCGTAGTGGCGCTCAACAAAGCGCCCGGTCGTGTGATGGCCACGCTCGCCCTCGTGGAGCAGAGTCTGGTGACGTTTCTGCGCGCGACCTTCACGCCGCAGGAAAACTGGAACGTCGTGCTGACACCCGTGAATGGGGAGTTCAAAGACTACGTTGGCCTCGACTATCAGGCCTCGAGTCGTAAGCTGCTGTTTTCCGCAAATACGCCCGGCGGCATGCCCAACAACTTCGAAGCGGTTGCGGCTGACGGTAGTCGTGCGGCGTTTTCAAACGTGGCGGGATTGAACGGCGAGTTGTTGATCGCGACGAGTCGCGATACGGGAGAGTTGTTTACGACTACCGGCGTGCCCGGCGCGATTGCGCGAGTCAATGCATCAGGCGCAACAGTGCAAAATCCGTGGGTAACGCTCACTGGCGAGACTGGCGCAATCAGTGGTTTGTATCTAGATCGAACCGGCGTCTATGGCGGCGACCTGCTGGCCGTAACGACTACCGGCGGCGTGTGGCGCGTTAACCCCTCCGCGGAAGCGACGAAGATTGCGAGTCTTGACACGCGCTTAGCGGGCGTGACTAGTGTGCCCGAGGATCCGGATCGGTATGGACCATGGTCGGGGAAGATCCTTGCGGGCGCGAAAGATCAGTCGCTCGTTTATGCGATCGATGCGCAGGGGCAGTCGAGCACGTTGCAATTGGACGTGCAGCCGCAGGACATCGATATCGTTCCGGCGCAGGAAAACTTTTTTGCAGTCGATACAGTGGGCCGAAAGGTTTGGGGGGCAAGCGACGGAGCGTTTGCTGCGATCATTGGCGACATCCTGGTGACGCAGCAAGCGCCCGGCGTGATCAAGCGCCTGCGCTGGAATGGCGTGGAGTTTGTCGCGTCGTCGTTGGCGAGTGCGACTGAGTTCAAGCAAGTAGCATTTGCGCCGGCGGGGATCAATCCCATTCCGGCAGTCAAACAGTTGTACGACAAGATCGCGGTCGTCCGTCACAGCGTTACGCTGCTCAACAGCGGTCGTGTGGAAGGTTCGTTGTGGCAGTTAA
>Ga0207708_10000800_pt1 | contig 23686 bp, 22 predicted proteins | sample KBSK5101metaG_FD_184340 | JGI IMG/M metagenome (GOLD analysis project Ga0207708, IMG submission 184340) | Corn, switchgrass and miscanthus rhizosphere microbial communities from Kellogg Biological Station, Michigan, USA - KBS K5-10-1 metaG... | ecosystem: Host-associated > Plants > Roots >...
CTAGCCCTTCGATGCCAGAGCGTTCCTCTAGTAATTGCTCAGGTGATTTCTCCTCGGCGGATGCAGACGACAAAAGTAGTCCGAATACACATACAGTAAGCAAAAACTTCGGCACGTTGACCCTCCCAGTTCTTATTGAAGGTGCGCACGCTGTTCCCTGGGCCAAAGGTGGATGATGTTAACCTACCCGCTGTGACCGGTCTGGAGCGAAGGTCGAGAAGCCCGTCCCACGGGCGAAGACGGAAAGCCCCTCTGAAGGCACAGCAGCGCCGGTCACCTCAACCGATCCCCACCCAAGAAAACCTTTCTGAGCTGCTGATGGTCATCGATGCGAAACTCAGTCTTCAGAACCGTCGCCATGATGCGATGGGTGGTCGTTTTGGCCTGCTCGTGCGAGGACTGCGCAGCGGCGATACCGATTGCGCTGGCCCCGACGACCGCCATCCCAATCGCAACCGCCACCATGACGAACTTGCTGATGCTGCGTGGCATGATCGCCTCCACCTATCGAACCATAGTCGCACTCTATCGCCGGTTTGATCTTCGCCGATGTGACCTGCATCACAGTTTCGCGTTTCCTGGCGGCTCGCGTCCTGCGACTTCCCACCCCAAAACCGGATTAGCAGCAGGACCAATGTGTTAAGGGCCAAAAAAAATACGCGGCGTATGGGGAAGGGGCCTTGATGAAAAAGTTTCTCGCGAGCCGGGGGGTGGGGGGTGCCTTGGGGTGGGGGCGCGCCCCTGGCCGTCGCCCCAGGCGCTGCCCTGCCGTGGTGGCGGAAACACTGTCCGCCACCACCCATTGATAACGCTCATCTAATCGCTTCGTCCGGCGCTGTGCCCACGTCCGAACCCACATCCCGCCCAGCCTTGCGACGAGTCCGGCGAGGCTTCGGACCCTCCAACTCTCCAGGCGATGGCAACTCTTCCACCGCTTCGATCACCTTGGCATTCGCCCCGGCGTCCCGAGCTGCAAGCATGGTGCGGCTGTCGGCGCGTCGCCGTGCTGTTCGGACCGCCGAGCAACGTCGGGGTGCTCGCGGCCCGAAGGTGAGGCCCTGCCCTGCCAGACTCCGGCAAGTCGTGAGAACAACGTCACCTTCCACAAGCTGCCGAACGGCCGCTCCGTCAGGAGATGAGCAGCCCGCCGGCGCCGGGGGCAAGTTTGCCTCCGGTGCTGCGCGGGACCGTACTGCAACCCACTATAGGTGACATATGGTGAAGAAGCAGTCGTCGAGCAAGCTCTCGACGCTCGCTTCCAAGGTGCTCAGCGGTTCCCAGAAGCCGACGACACCGGAAGCGAAGAAGCTGGCAGCCTCCGTCCTCTCGCAGGACGAGAAGAAGGGCCAGCGCAAGTAGCAGCAAGACCAGCGCGGAGCCCAAGTGCTCCGCGCTGCACAACTCCATCACAGCGCCGCCAGCCCCGCCGAGCAGTGGTAGAATTTCAGCAGGGCGCCTCTCCGCATCGTCGCATCAATCCCGGTGCGTCGATGAAGGGGAGACGCTTATGCGAATTCGATGTGCTCATTGCGGAAAGAAAAGGGGACTTGGCGCGACCTCACGGCGTTTCTGGGACGCGAGCGTGTGGAGCGTGGTCATCTTCCGCTTCTGTGGTCAGAAGTGTCGCGGCCTTCTTGGAAGCAGCAGCGGCCATTCGATGCCGGTGGGTCCCGCCAATCCGGCCCGCGGGCGAGGTTTGTTCTTTGCACATCGCTTCGTTTCACGAAATTAATTTGCAATGGGCCGCAAAAGCCGCCCATCTTGCGATCGTCATACCGCAACAATAAAGCAGCAGAGGCACACGATGGTGAGGCTTCCGACTTTTCTCGTGGCCGCGCTGGCCGTACTGGCCCTGCATTCGCCCGTCCAGGCGGCGGAGGATTACCCCTCCAAGCCCATCACCATCGTGGTCTCGCTGGCGGCCGGCACGGGCATGGACGTAGTGACGCGGCTCTACGCCGAGAAGCTGTCGCAGGCGCTGGGCAAGCCCGTCATCGTCGAGAACAAGCCCGGCGCGGCGACGACGCTGGCCGCCAACCAGGTCGCGAACGCGCCGGCCGACGGCTACACGCTGGTGGTGCTGACCAGCATCGCGCTCTCGATCAATCCGACGCTGTACAAGCACCTCAACTACGATCCCGCGGATTTCGTGCCGATCTCGCTCTATGTCAAATCGCCGTTCATTTTGTCGACCTATCCCGGATTGCCGGCGAAGACCGTTCCCGAATTCATCAAGCTCGCCAAGGCAAGCAATCCGCCGCTGACATACGCGTCGATCGGCGCCGGCTCGCTGCAGCAGATGTCGATGGAGTTCGCCAAGAAGCGGTTCGGCTTCGAGGCCACCCATGTGCCGTATCGCTCGACCGCGCAGCTCGCCACCGATCTCACCGCCGGCCATGTCTCCGCGAGCTTCCTGGAAGCCGGCCTCTCGATCCCGCTGATCAAGGACGGGAAGCTGCGCGCGCTGGCGGTGTCGGCGTCGCAGCGGCTGCCGCTGCTGCCCGACGTGCCGCCGTTCTCCGAAGCCTCCGGCGCGCCGGACTACGAAGGCGTGTCCTGGCACATGCTGCTGATGCCGGCGAAGACGCCGAGGCCGATCGCCGATCGGCTGCACGCCGAGATGAAGCGGATCATGGCCGCGCCTGACATGCGGGAGAAAATCGCGGCCGTCGGTCTCATTCCGAACGACTCGCCGTCGATCGAGGAGATGCGCGGCTACATCGCGTCCGAGCACGTGAAATGGGGCGCGCTGGTCAAGCAGCTCGGGCTCGAGGGCTCGCAATAACGCCGCGGTGATGGGCGACTTTACCCCTCACCTCGTTACCAGCCGGTTGGACAAGGCACACGCAATAGTCTCCAGCTATTACCGGATGATGCGGGATCGAAACTCGCTCGCGTCGCCTTGTCTTCCGGTCAACAAGCGCCTACTGAATCAGGACCACGCAGCGGCGGGATTTGCTCGCCTCGGATCCGTTCAAGGCGGACGGCGTACCGAAGCGCGCATCTCCCCGAGCACGCGTTCGTTCCATTTACGCAGGTCAGTTCGCATAGCGAGTGCCGCCGACACCCGCCTTCGCACGTCCGCCGGTCGGCGCGCGCTCACCTGTGACGTCGCCAAACATGGGAGCCCGGCTATGACATCGAAGTTGAGCATATGGTCAACAGTGGCCATGTCCGTTGCCGCAACGGCTTGCCTTTCGTGCGGGCAGCCGGCGTTCGGGCAGGACGAGGCCGACACGCGGCTCGGCAACGTCCATTTCGCGACCTCGTGCAACGAGACCGCGCAGCGACGCTTCGACCGCGCCATGCGCTACCAGCATTCGTTCTGGTACCGCGAATCAAAGGAGATCTTCGAGGAGGCGATCAAGGCCGATCCCGAATGCGGGATCGCGTATTGGGGCGTCGCGCTGAGCCTGCTCAACAACCCGCACAACCCGCCGCCCGCCCCCAATCTCCCGCTCGGGCTCGCCGCCATCCAGAAGGCGAAGGCGGTCGGCGCCAAGACCGAACGCGAGCGCGATTTCATCGACGCGCTGTCGGTGTTCTATACCGATTACGACAAGGTCCCGCATGGCGCGCGAGTGCAGCTCTATCTCAAGGCGATGGAGGGGGTGGCGCAGCGCAATCCCGCCGACGACGAAGCGCAGCTGTTCTACGCCATCACGCTCAACGTCGGCGCTTCGCCCAGCGACAAGACCTATTCCAATCAACTCAAGGGCGCGGCGATTCTGGAGCAGATCTTCAAGCGCCAGCCGCGGCATCCGGGCGTCGCCCACTATCTGATCCATCTCTACGACTCTCCGGCCCTGGCGGAGAAAGGCATCGATGCCGCCAAGCGCTATGCCGAGATCGCGCCGGCCGCGCCACACGCGCAGCACATGCCCTCGCACATCTTCACGCGCGTCGGCTACTGGAACGAATCGATCGGCTCCAACATCGCCTCGGCGCGTGCGGCAAAGGACGGCAAGGATTTCGGCGAGCAACTGCACGCCTCGGATTACCTGGTCTATGCCTATCTGCAACTCGGGCAGGACGCGAAAGCGCGCAAGGTCATCGATGACATGAATACGGTCACGGGTGTCAGCCCGGACGTGCTGCCCGGCAATTATTCGCTCGCCGCGTCGCCAGCGCGCTTCATGGTGGAACGCGGCGACTGGAAGGGAGCGGCGGACCTGCAGGTCCCGGCAACGAAGTTCCTACAGGTCCAGGCGCTGACGCATTTCGCGCGCGCCCTGGGCGCGGCCCGCTCCGGCAATCCGGACGCCGCCAAGGCCGACATCGCCAAGCTCGCCGAGCTGCGCGACAAGCTGCGCGAGGCCAAGGATGCCTATTGGACGGAGCAGGTCGACATCCAGCGGCAGGTCGCGGCCGCATTCCTGCTCGAGGCCGAGGGCAAGCATGACGACGCGCTCAAGGCCCTGAGCGCCGCCGCCGATGCCGAGGACAAGACCGAGAAAAGCCCGGTGACTCCAGGGACGCCGCAGCCCGCGCGCGAACTCTACGGCATCATGCTGCTCGAGCGCGGCATGGCGCGCGAGGCGCTCGCCGCGTTCGAAGCGACGATCAAGAAGGAGCCCAACCGCTTCAACGCCATCGCCGGCGCCGCCAAGGCGGCCGAGCGCCTCGGCGACCAGGCGAAAGCCAAGGACTACTACCAGAAGCTCACGACGCTCGCGGGCAATGCCGATACCGTGCGGCCTGACCTCGCGGCGGCGCGCGCGTTCCTGGCCAAGAACTGAGCGCTCGAACCGGCGCGACGCGCCCACCGGCAAGGCAGCCGTATCGACGCACAGAATGCTCGTGATCTGTGACCCGGGTCACAGTGCGAGCCTGCCGGCCCATGCCACCCTCAATACGAGTGTGAGGTCAGATGTGATTTCCATTCGGATTGACGAGGTACGTGATGATCCGGGACATCCTCATCATGCTGGCGGCGGTCGCTGCGGTCGTGGCGTTCGCACCGAAGGTGTCGCATGGCGTGAACACGCCCGCGCAGGAAGCGGTTGACGCGCCGGTCACGGCGGCGCCGCCACACGACGGCCGGAAGGATCGTTGACGCCGCGCGGCCGTGGACGGCTTTTCGCCCGACGTGATTGGCCCGAGGCGGCAAGCGTGGCCGCGGCAGCGAAACCAACAGGACGACGCTCGTCCGACGCAGGCGAGATTTACGGCCACAGCGTGAAGGCAAGATCGAGTGCGGCGCAGGCAGGCATCGGGGAGGATCACGGGTCGCCCCGCCATCCCTGCCTATCCCACCAGCGCCGCAAGCCATCGTAGCACGGCGCGGCAGACCTCGCCCACCGGCGCACACCGCGTGTGCACCTTTGGTGCTGCGGCCGTGACGGCCGCAGCCGTCACGCCGTCGTGGTTGCGGCGCCCAGGATCGAGTGGATCGCCGATCCGCGCCAGCCGGGCGCCAAATGCGCGCAAGCGGCAAACGGGGGCTCCGATCTGTGCGAACATGATCGGAGCCGTGCGGACAAGTCGGCCGGACGCCCGCGGGCTGACCCCGGCCGACGCGCGCTTGTCACCTATGGATTTTCAGACGGCGCTGCCCGCACCTGCGCAATGACACGCCGTGGCGCAAGATCAGTTCGGCATGCCCGTCATACAGTCGCTGAGGCGCTGCGCCTGCATCTGGCCCATATGACTTCGCCCCTCACCTTCGACGGTCTCCTTGCCGACCATCGCGCGGCATTTCTGTTCAAGCGACTGGTTCTCGTGCCTTGCATGCGTCTTCTGCGCGGCCTGAGCCGGAGCCGCCAACGCGATCAGAGAAAGCACCAGTATGATCGTCCTCATCTTCATCTCAGTCTCCGAGCTGGTTTCGCGATACGCGAGATCAACCTCCGGGCGTCGCGCGCGTTCTGCGAATTTTTCGTGACGCTCGCATGCTGGCCGTACGTCACATGCCGGCGTTGCCGTGCATGCGATCAGCGCGTTGCGTGCAGCGTTCCCGGCTTCAGCGCGATGAAGCAGGGGACGCGCAGATATGAAGAGGCGCGAAAGCGGCAAGAGCCCTCGCCATGCGCGCCGGGATGGCTGGCGTGCGCTGTTACTAACGATGCTGAAATATTGCCGTCACAAAACGACGCCGAAGATCGTCATCGAGAATACCAGATCAACGAGAGCGCAAGAATTGCGCCGGGACGGAACCCTCGACCACGATTCGCGTACCGTCCAGTAGACCGGCCGGGAATACTGCATCCCGGTATTCCTCAAGACGTTCGGCTCGGACGCCGCCTATGCGCGAGGCCGATGGTGACAAGGTGGCGCGGCGAATGAGCTTCAGGGCGTTTCAGAAGACCCGGCTCGCGCGGTCGAACCAGCCCTTTTCCTCGGCCGTAAACGGCTTGACGGCGTGGCTTGGTGTCGCGTCAGGCAGCGCAAAGGCGGCCGGCGGCGGCGCGTGACGCACGGCCCGCCCGTGATGCGTGATCCGGTTGTTGCTGGCGGCCAGGGCGGATTGCCCGAACACCAGCAGAGCGACGAGTGCCGCCGCGATCCTTGAAAGCATTTTGATTATCCTTGTGCGGTACATTTTTCGGGACATTGAAGCCGTCATCGATGTCCGGCTTTCGCCGCACGACAGGCCAGACCATTGATCTATCGGCGGCCGCTCGACCTGGTTCGGGTTCGAGATGAACGGCCCGGCCCGGGCACCGGAACTAATGCAGGATACACCCGCGCGCTTGCGCGATCTTGCGATACGCCGTCGATCTTGCGCAGAACCGTTCACGACCCCGCCCTGGCCGCAGCGGCGCAGGCCGCGCCGGCGCCGGCGCGGGTGCGGATCGCACGCGATGCGTTGCAAACCGTCCGCCAGTGACGTTAGCCTTTATCCGGGCAACCGGTCAGGGCGCCCCACGACAGCAACATCAAAACAAGCAAACGGGAGGAACTGATGCAGCGTATCGGCCGCAGGATTGCTTCCACTGCCTTCGTCGCTGCCGCGCTGCTGCAGCCGGCGCTGGCGGAGCCGCCGAAATTCCAGGTTGACCCGAGCTGGCCGCTGCCGCTGCCCAGCAACTGGATCATCGGCACTATCGGCGGCATCACCGTCGATGCGCAGGACCATATCTGGATCAACCAGCGCCCTAGCTCGCTCGATGCCCGGGAAAAGCGCGCGTCGACGGCATCGAATGTGAAATGCTGCGTGCCGGCGCCGCCGGTGATCGAATTCGACCAGGCCGGCAAGGTGGTGCAGGGCTGGGGCGGGGATGGCCCCGGCTACAAATGGGGCAACGACGGGCACGGCATCCACGTCGATCACAACAACTTCGTGTGGGTCGGCGACAACGTCGACACCGGCGGGCACATCTTCAAATTCACCCGCGACGGCAAGTTCGTCATGCGCATCGGCCAGCCCGGCACGCCGACGGGGTCAAACGACACCGCCCACCTTGGCCGTCCGGCCGACATGGCGGTCGACCGCGAGACCAACGAGCTGTTCGTCGCCGACGGCTACGGCAATCACCGCGTCATCGTGTTCGATGCCGCGACCGGCGCCTACAAGCGGCACTGGGGCGCCTACGGAAAACCTCCGACCGACGAAAAGTTCACCTGGGATCCGAAGGGGCCGCCGCCCCAGCAGTTCGGCAATCCGGTGCATTGCATCACCATCACCAACGACGGGCTGGTGCTCGTGTGCGACCGCAGCCACAACCGGATGCAGATGTTCCGCAAGGACGGGACCTTCGTGCGCGAAATATCGGTGCTCAAGGAGAGCGCACCCGGCACGATCGGCTCGATCGTGAAATGGCCGGATGCGGCGCAGACCTATCTCCTCGTGGTCGACGACCCGAATGGCGAATTTCACGTGATCAATCGCGCTGACGGCAAGCTGATGGGTTCCTACGGCCGCGTCGGCCATCAGCTCGGCGAGTTCTACAACCTCCACTTCATCGGCATCGACAGCAAGGGGAATGTCTACTCCGCCGAGGTGCAGGGCAAACGCGTGCAGAAATTTCGCAATCTCGGCGGGCTCTGATCGCCCAGTCATCGTTGGTGATCTCGTAGCGGAAAGGAACCGCCGAGCGGAAACTGCCCCACTCCTGCGGAGGTCAAGGACCGGCAGATGCTGGCGTAATAGAAGCGTCGACAACGGCAGGCCGTTGCAGCGGATCGGGGCCATACGGGTTGGGGCCGACGGTCCCGCGCAGGAATCCAAGCTCCACGAGGCCCCAGATCGAGATGACGAAAGAGGCAAGCCCGAGCACGAACGAGACCACGGCCTGCTCGGATGTGTTCGCGATACCCGCGAGAATGGACGGAGCCACATAAAATAGCACAATCAGCCATCCGTTCTTGTTGCGATCGTGCAGCCGTTTGATGCCGATGGCGAACGCCGAAATCCAGCTCACGCTCACCAATGTCAGGAAGATGATGAACAAGACCACGTAGTCCAGGGTCATGTGAACCAACTTTTCGAGCCAGTCGCTGCCGCTCGGCAGCTCACCATCGACCAGATTCGTGCCGAGGATGTAGAAGCCCGCTAGCAGGCAGACCGGCAGGGCAATCACCCAGAAGGCAAGCCAGAGCACGATCGCAAGCCAATACTTGCCCCGGTTGATGCGCCCACTGAAACCGAACAGCAGATGTAACAGACTCATGGATCGTCCTCACGAAGCAGCGAATAGCGCGCGACTTTCGGCCCTGCTGAGCCACTTACCGGGGTCGTCAATCATGGGTTTAGTGTCGGTCAAAAAATACCGCCTCTGGTGGAGCGCGCAAGGGCCACACTATCTATTCGTTTGAACACTGCTGGCTTCTTGGCGGTCGATGTGCTGGACGCGATCAGTGTCGGTTGACATCGCGGCGGCATGGACGTTCGTCGGCAGGCAATGATAATCTCGCGGCCAGACCCGCGCGCACGCGAGCCGAGCGCGGTCGCTCGAAACAGCGAATTCCGCGCACCCGCAGGGGATGCCATCGATGGAGTCCGATGCGATGACCGCTCCCGAAGCGGCGGGTGATGTGCGTGCCATTGCGCAGCCGGTCTCTGCACCGCTCACCCGAGCCGCGATCTTCATGATCGTGACGGTCAAGCCCGGACTGGATCATCGCGCGACCGTGCGCTCGTTCTGCGGCGACCTTCCCGGATTGTTTCGCGCGGTGGAATTTCGCGACATCGAGGGGAGCCTATCCTGCGTCGTGGGGGTCGGCTCCGAGGCGTGGGACCGCCTGTTCGGGCCGCCGAGGCCGAAGGAATTGCACCCGTTCCGGGAGATTCGTGCCGGCGGGCGCCATGCCGTCTCCACGCCCGGCGACCTCGTGTTCCACATCCGCGCCAAGCGCATGGATCTGTGCTTCGAGCTGGCGACGCAGATCATGGCGCGGATCGGAGCCGCGGTGGCGCCGGTCGACGAGGTGCACGGCTTCCGCTACTTCGACGATCGCGATCTCCTGGGCTTCGTCGACGGGACGGAGAATCCACGCGGCGAAGAGGTGATCGACGCCGTGCTCATCGGCGCGGAGGACCCCGCTTTCGCCGCCGGCAGCTACGTCATCGTGCAGAAGTATCTTCACGATCTCGACGGATGGAATGCACTGCCGGCGGAGGCGCAGGAGCGCATCATCGGGCGCACCAAGCTCTCGGACATCGAACTGGATGACGCGGTCAAGCCGACCTCGGCACACAACGCGCTCACCACGATCGAGGAGAACGGAAAAGAGATCAAGATCCTGCGCGACAACATGCCGTTCGGCCGCGTCGCGGAAGGCGAATTCGGCACCTATTTCATCGGCTACAGCCGTTCGCCCCGCACCATCGAGCAGATGCTCGAGAACATGTTCGTCGGCCGTCCACCCGGCAATTATGACCGGCTGCTCGACTTCAGCCGCGCCGTCACCGGCAGCCTGTTCTTCGTGCCGTCCGCGACATTCCTGGAGGCCGTGCAAGACGACGAGCCGGCGGTCGCGACGCCGTCGGCGGCCATGCCTGTCGCCGCGTCGGCGGCGGACGAACCATCTCCCTCCCCTGTGCCGCCGCGCGATGGTTCGCTCGGCATCGGCTCCCTCAAAGGAGACATCCGACATGAATAACCTGCATCGCGAGCTGGCTCCCATTTCCGATGCGGCCTGGGCGCAGATCGAGGAAGAAGCGTCGCGCACGCTCAAGCGCTACCTGGCCGGACGGCGTGTGGTCGACGTGCAGGCGGCGGGGGGGACCGGGCTGTCCGCCGTCGGCACCGGCCACCTGCGGAGCATCAAGGCGCCGGGGGACGGCATCATCGCGCGGCAGCGCGAGGTGAAAGTGCTGGTCGAGCTGCGCGTCCCGTTCGAGCTCGATCGCCAGGCAATCGACGACGTGGAGCGGGGCGCCAACGACTCGGACTGGCAGCCGACGAAGGACGCGGCGCGCCAGATCGCCTTCGCCGAAGACCGCGCCATCTTCGAGGGCTACGACGCCGCCGGGATCCAAGGCATCCGCCAGGGGACCAGCAATCCGGTCATGACGCTCCCGGCCGACGTGCGCGACTATCCGGACGCGATCGCCCAGGCCCTAAGCCAGTTGCGTCTCGTCGGGGTCAACGGCCCCTATGTGGCGCTGTTCGGCGCCGACGCCTACACCGCGCTGGCCGAGACCAGCGACCACGGCTACCCGGTGCTGGAGCACGTCAAGCGGCTGGTCAATGACGAGATCATCTGGGCGCCCGCGATCGCCGGCGGCTTCGTGCTGACCACGCGGGGCGGCGACTTCGACTTGCATATCGGGCAGGACGTCTCCATCGGTTATCTGAGCCACACCGACGCCGCCGTCCGCCTCTACCTGCAGGAGACGCTGACCTTCCTGCTGCTCACCAGCGAAGCCGCCGTCGCACTGGCGCCTCCAGCAAAGGCAAAGGCGAAATGATCCTTGCGGCAGGGTCGCTGCAAGCACCCAGCGCGCGGCCCCGTTGAATAACATCAACGCGAGCGGTATTTCTTGCGGTGGTCCTCAAGCTTCGAGACGGCCGCCTTCGGCGCCCTGCCCGGCATGAGGATCATGGACTGGCGAGAGCTCGGCAGATCATTCCTCGCGGGGTCCGCCCGCCGGCAGCCTGAATGCAAACACTGATCCGTTTGCAACGCCCGGTGACGCCCAGATGCGACCCCGATGCGATTCGATGATCGAACGGCAAATCGCAAGGCCCATCCCGGTGCCGCTGGATTTCGTCGTGAAGAACGCCTCGAAGACACGCTCGGTGTCGTCCGCGCCGATCCCGGTTCCGGAATCCTCCACCGACACCAGCACGCTGTCGGGTTGGGACATCTCCGATTTCACCGTCAGCACCCGCGCGCGATCCGACAGGGAGGCCATGGCTTCGACGGCATTCACGATCAGGTTCAGAAGAACCTGCTGCAACTGGACGCGGTCGGCCGTGACGAGCGGGAGGCGCTCACTCAATTCGACCCGCAACGACACGCGGTGACTCTCCAGATCGCTCCGCTCGAGCACGAGAATGTCATAGATCAGCTCGTTGATGTCGAGCTGGATGCGTCGCCGTCGATCCTTGCGGAAGATCGAGCGGGTGCTCTCGATCACGTTGCCGGCGTGGAGACCCACGCTGACGATTTGCGTGAGAGCTGTCCGCACTTCGTCGAGATCGGGCTTGGCACGGGCGAGCCAGTTCAAGCCGGCATTGGCATTGGCGACGATGGCGGTCAGCGGCTGCTTCACCTCGTGAGCGATCGAGGCCGTGACCGCGTCCATTGCAATGGCCTGCCCCTCGCGTTCGCGACGCTGCACCACGATCGAGCGGGCAAGCCGCGTATAGAGCGCCGTCGTCTGCGACAGCAACACGATCAGAACGACGCTGGCGGTGATGAGCGAGAAGATGCGGGACACGTAGTAACCGAGACTGAAGCGCGGAGCGGCGAGGAAAGCCGTGATGGCAACTTCGGGCAGGTACGCGCAGATCACGACCATCAGCCAGAGGTCGAGCACCGAGCGCCGGCGAAGCCACAACAGGACGAGCGCAACCAGCCCCAGCAACACCAGCAAACCGGTGAGGAATTGTCCCCACAGCGTGACGCGGGTCGCGTCCGGAAGCATCCTCGGCAGGAGGTCTTCTCCGTCGGTGGCGAGCCAGGTGAGCCCGCACACCAGCACGATCACCCCCGCGACGCTGAAGATGATGGTGCGCCGTGACGAATCACGGGCCATGCTGGTGCAGTGGTCCGCGTCCCTCAGCGAGGCATAGATGATCACGGCCACCGGCAAGCCTGCGTGCCAGAAAATATAGAGCCATGCCGAGGTCTGCGATCCCGCTCCGAGCAGGCCCGTCGTCGAAAATGCGCCGGGAAAGGTCAGCGCGTGTGGAATGATGATCAGCGCGGTAAAAAGATAGCCGGTTGCGAGCACCAGGATTGCACGTTGACGCGCGACCGAGAATTGAGCGAACAGCAGCGCCGACGTGAACAGGTCGTTGATCAGCAGCGCCATTTGAATGGTTGGAACAAAAGAATGTACCGCCGGAAGCTCCATCCTGGCGAACGGCAGCATGACCAGGAACGCGACGAGCAGGGCCAGGACGATCGCGAGCGCGAGCCGACGCTGTCCCTGGGTTGGCGGCAGGATAGCTAGCAGGATCCGCGGTTCATCCGGACGCTCGTTCACCAACTTCTCCAAGCGCGATGCGCTTTTTGAAGTTATCCGACACGTTCCGGATGAGCAATCTGACGTGCACCACGCCTAGGCCCGCTCAACCTGCGCGGCATAGCAGCCAGGAGCGGCAAAGTAGACGTGCAGGTACGCCGCCTTCGGATTCGCAAACAGGCGCCCGATGGCCGCCTCCACTTCACGGCCGTCGACCAGCTCGCACCCGGTCATCATGGCATCGATGTCAAAGGCACGAACCGCGAGCGTGCGCGTCCGCAGCTGCTCGGGAACCTGGTCGATCGCGTCATATCTCGTATCGCCCTCGCGGACATAGATGGCGAAGCGCATGCGATAGGGCGAATCCACCCCATGGTGCTCGTGGTTGACGAGGATGAGTTCGTCGCCCTCGTGGGAATCCGTGAGGCTGACGCGGCACGGATAGCCAGGCATGCGCCCATCCGCGATCCGGCGCACGGCGCCTTGCGCGGCCAGTTCCTTGTCCGAGAGGGCGAACAGATGGGCGAAGCGCTCCGCCGGCAGCCCAGTGATACGAAAGCTCATGACCGTTCTCCTTGGCAATTTCGAGCCGCCATTGGAGCGCGATCCGCGCCGTCTGTCGTTCCGGTTCTTGCTCTCGAATTCATCAACTTCGCCGCCGAGCGCGGCCCAATGTGCGGCCCGCCTTGGTGTTCGTACCGCTCTCGACTACGATCTCGGAGCAAACGGGCGACCCTCGCCATCGGGACGGCGACGTGCGGGAGATCAGATGGGCACACTGCTCGCGAAGAATGCCGACGTGGTCGTGACGATGGACGGGCAGCGGCGCGAACTGCGGAATGCCGGCCTGTTCGCACGCGACGGCATGATCGAGAATGTTGGTCCGACCGCCGAACTCCCGGAGAGCGCCGACCTCGTGCTCGATCTGCGGGGGCATATCCTGCTTCCCGGCCTCATCAACTGTCACCATCATCTCGACCAGATTCTCACCCGCAACCTGCCGGCCGGGCAAAACACCAACCTGTTTCCCTGGCTCAAAGCGCACTATCGCGTTTGGGCGAGCCGGACGCCGGAAGACACGCGCACCGCGGTGCTGGTCGGCTGCGCCGAGCTGGCCCGATCCGGCTGCACGACGGTGTTCGACCACGCCTATGTGTTCAAGAACGGCTGCAAGGTCGATGACCAGATCGCGGCCGCCGCCGAGCTTGGCATCCGGTTCGCGGTGTCGCGCGGAAGCATGTCGCTCGGCCAGTCGAAAGGCGGGCTGCCGCCGGACGATTGCGTGGAGGACGAAAGCGCCATCCTCAAGGATTCCATCCGCGTCATCGAACGGTATCACGACTCCGCGCCCGGCTCGATGCTGCAGATCGTGCTGGCGCCATGCTCGCCATTTTCGGTGACCGCCGAACTGATGCGCGAGTCGGCCAAGATGGCGCGACACTATGGCGTCAAGCTGCACACACATCTGTGCGAAACCCTCGACGAGGAGCGCTACACCCTCCAGCACCGGGGACTGCGCCCAGTTGCCTATATGGAGTCGCTCGATTGGGTGGGACAGGACGTCTGGTACGCCCACGCCGTGCACGTCAACGACGAGGAGATCCGCCTGTTCGCGAACAAGGGCGCCGGCGTCTGCCATTGCCCGTCGTCGAACATGCGGCTCGCGTCCGGGATCGCGCCGGTGAAGAAATATCGCGACGCCGGCGTGCGGACCGGGCTCGGAGTCGACGGCTCCGCCAGCAACGACGGATCGAACCTCCTGATCGAGGTGCGCGAGGCGATGCTGCTGGCGCGACTGAAGATCGGCCTGCTGCCGCCCGAGGGGCCGCAGACCGTGTTGTCGACCTCCGATCCGCTGCGGGCCAAGGAGTGGATGACGGCACGCGACGCACTGGAGATCGCTACCATCGGCGGCGCCGCTTTGCTCGGGCGCAGCGATATCGGCGCGTTGGAGCCGGGTAGGTGCGCCGACTTCTTCACGCTCGACCTCGGCGACATCGCCTATGCCGGTGGCTTGAGCGATCCGGTCGCGGCGGTGGTGTTCTGCGCACCGACCGGCGCGCGCCATACGGTCGTCGGCGGACGCCTGATCGTCGACGATGGCGAGATCGCCACGCTCGACATGGCTCCCGTCATCCGCGAGCATAATCGCAATGCCGCGCGGCTGGCCGCGCTGGATGGGTAGCGGGTTTGCCGGTTGCGATTTGAACGGCCGGCCGCATTGCCGCGACTACTGCATGGATGCCCGCGCTGGGCGCCGCACTCCATTCGTATACGGTCAGCGGTCGTGGTTCGCGACGCTCGGATGAGAATGTGACATGAGAGCTCGCCTTTCGATCGTGGCGGTCGCCATCGGCACCGTCATCGCGGCTCTCGCCGCGGGTATCGCCGACCGGGGCGGCGTTGTCCGCATCGCCGAGCTGCAGGCGCTGGGATACGCGTATCTGAAACCCTGAAATACGCGCCACCCGCGGATGGGCCGCAGGCCGCAGCCGATCCAGCGAGCCACCCAGCACGAGGACGGTTCCAGCCATGCCGAGCGGATACGCCTCACGCAAGGCGCAAATGTGCCGCGCTACTCGGCGATCTTGACGACGATCCGACCGCGCACCGCGCCTTCGACAATCCGCCGGCCAGCGTCCATGACTCCCGCCAGATCGATCTCGCTGGTCATCATGGCGAGCTTGCCCGCATCGATATCGGACGCCAACCGCTTCCAGGCCTCCCGCCGCCGTTCCAGGGGGCACATCACGGAATCGATGCCGATGAGCGACACGCCACGCAGAATGAAGGGGGCAACCGTCGCCGGCAAATCCATCCCCCCAGCTAACCCGCAGGCCGCGATCGCGCCGCCATAGCGGGTCATCGACAACACGCTGGCCAGCGTGGTCGACCCGACAGTGTCGATGCCGCCGGCCCATCGTTCCGGGCCAAGTGGCTTCGATGCACCGGCAAGCTCCTTGCGTTCGATGATCTCGCGGGCGCCCAGGCTTTTGAGATAGTCCGCCTCGGCCGGACGCCCCGTCGAGGCAACGACGGCAAAGCCAAGCTTGGCGAGCAGCGTCACCGCGACCGAGCCCACTCCTCCCGCCGCGCCGGTGACGATGACGGGCCCGTGTCGCGGCGCGACGCCTTGACGTTCGAGCGCCATCACCGCCAGCATCGCGGTATAGCCGGCGGTACCGATCGCCATCGCGCCGCGCGCGCTGTTGCGCGCGGGTAATCCCACCAGCCAGTCGCCCTTGACCCGCGCTTTTTCCGCGTAGCCGCCCAGGTGCGTTTCACCCGCGCCCCAGCCGTTGAGAATGACCCTGTCGCCCGGCTTCCACTGCGGATGCGAGGAGGATTCCACCGTGCCGGCGAAATCGATGCCCGGAATCATCGGAAACCGGCGAATGACGGGCGCTTTGCCGGTGAGCGCGAGTCCGTCCTTGTAGTTCACCGTCGACCATTCGACGCGAACGGTGACATCACCATCCATCAGATTTGCTTCGTCGAAATCGGCGAGGCCGGCCTTTTGTCCGCCTTCACCCTTCTCGACCACAATTGCCTTGAATGTCGGCACGCATCCCCTCGGCACTGGCGTTCATATCTATGAAAAGCTGTATCGTGCACCGCCGATCACCGCAACTCCATGTCGCTCAGCGCCACCTTAGAGCCGGCGCCAGCCTTGCGCCTGGTCGCGTGGTCCGGCACGGTTCGCGGTCAACCGCCGGCTGAGTACAATGGACGCGATGACGCTCGACAGGTGGGTCCCATTTCGCAATGAAGGCGCCGCCATTCGCTGCCGTCTTTTCGCCTTTCCGCACGCAGGCGGAAATGCCGCGTTCTACCGACCGCTGCGGCGATTCATGCCGCCCGAGATCGATCTCTGTCCGGTGGAGTTGCCGGGCCGGGCCGCGCGCCTTGATGAGCCCCCATTCATGTCAATGAGCGCGCTCATGGAGGCGTTGCGTCACGCTCTCCAGCCGCTGATGGCGGTGCCATTCGGTTTCTTTGGCCATAGCGTGGGCTCCTGGATGGCCTATGAAGCGGCCCGGCAACTGCGCTCACTAGACAGCCGCATGGCCATGCATCTGTTCGTTTCCGGTCGCCGCAGCCCCAACCTTGTGTCCGCGGCCCCTCTTCCGCCACGCCCTCGACCCGACCACGAACTTCTCGCCATTCTGGATCGATTTGGCGGCACCCCGACGGTCATCATGGAGCACCCGGAGCTGCTCGCCGCGCTGCTGCCGGCGTTGCGAGCCGATCTTGCCCTCGCGGACGGGTATTCGGTCGATCCAGGGCATCATATCGACTGTCCGATCACCGCGCTCGGCGGTGCCGACGACCCGTCGCATTCCGGCGGCATTCAATCCTGGAAAGAGTTCACCCGCGGAAAATTCCGGACTCGTATTTTCCCTGGAGGGCATTTCTACATCTCAACGGCCGCAGAGGCTCTCGCCAGGGAGTTCGTCCAGGACGTGCACGCGACCTTGGGCATGTCTGCGCCGGGTGCGAGGTCGCAGCTATGACCGACTCCTACGCAGATCGTCCTGGCCTGGCGAGCGGCGAAATTCATGTGTGGACTGCCCGCCTCAGCGACGACCACCACGCAATTTCCGACTCGCTGCGGCTGCTGTCCGGAGAGGAGCGCGCGCGGGCTGCGCAATTCGCATTCGAGCACGAACGGGTTCGTTTCATTCAAACGCATGGCATCGTGCGACGCATCCTCGCCGACTATTGCGGGGCAGACGGCGCGACACTGGGCTTCGCAAGTAACCGTCATGGGAAGCCGTATCTGATCCAGCAGGCGGCCAGTCCCAATCTCCAGTTCAGCGTCTCGCACAGCGGCGACTGCTGCATACTCGCAGTGCAACGCGACCACGCCGTCGGCGTGGATGTCGAGAAGCTGCGCGATCTGCCGCAAGCCATGGACATCGTGCAAAGCTATTTCACGTTGACGGAAAGCAGAGCCTTGGCTGCCTTGCCGGAAACGGCCCAGCGGGATGCATTCTTTGTGCTGTGGACGCACAAGGAGGCAATCGTCAAAGGACTGGGCATCAGTTTGGCGGCTCACCTTGGCCGCCTGGAGTTTGAACGCGATCGGGCCGGCCAACTGCGGCTCGCAGCATGGGATGGCGATCGATCCATCGCGCAAAGTTGGTCGACCGCCCGCCTCGATCCTGAACCGGGCTACGTCGCCGCTATAGCCAGCAACTATCCGATCCGATCGCTGACATTGCAGAATTGGAATTGCACTGGCGTCAATTGATGCAGGTGCTCATAGGTTGGTCGCTACTCATACGATTGCAAACCGTGGACATCTATTTTGAATTGTGCAATGTTTGCGCGTGCTTGACGAAGCAAGGCTGCCGGGACGAAAACTTCGGTTAGGTTGCGTTGTAGAGGGGAGTACTCGATGTTTTACGACAGCGCGCATCCGCATCAGTCAAGCTTCGACACACACGAATCCCGCCTTCGCTTCGGCATGAGATTTGCCGAGCTTTGGCATGAGTGGTTCGACACGATGTCGCAGGTGGCCTACCAGACGCACAGAGCCTGCGAATTCCTTGCCGAGAATGGGGGATCCTCGAACGGACAATATGGGCCCTTCGACTTCCGCCCCTCGCATAATCCATCCGACGGGTCGGACGGTTCGGTCGACATGGACAAACTCAGACACTGCCTGCACGAGATGGAACCGGCGCAGGCCGCTCGCGTCATACATGCCGTGCAGACGATGCAGGCCATGGAAGCCATGCTGAAACGAAAGAGATCGCGCGCGAGCGAGGCAGAGGAGCCTGCCTGGTAGGGTTTGAATGGCACGCAGGGGCGACAAGGGCGGGTGGTCATGAACCGTCATTGGTTGACCCCGCGATTGCGGTCTTGGGGCGACAGACCGGCGCTGATTTGGCGCGACGAAAGTCGGTCGTTCAACCAGCTCTGCGATGACGGTGATGCCTGGCTCCGCGAGCTGGAGCAACACGGCGTCAAACCGGGAGACACGCTGGCCATCTGTGGCGACTACTCGCCGAAGCTGTGCGCGTTGCTTCTGGCCGCTGTGCTGAACCGCAACATCATCGTCCCGTTGACGTCCGCGACCTCGTCCCGCTGGGACCAGCTCATGGAGTTGGCGCAGGTCCAGTTCGCCGTTCAATTCGAGAGCGACGATTCATGGCGCGTCATCAGTTCCGACCGTATCGTGCGCCACCCGCTACTGCGGGAGCTCAGGGCGCACCATGCGCCCGGTCTGGTTCTGTTCAGCTCGGGCTCGACCGGCGAGAGCAAGGCGTCGGTGCTCGACTTCAGCCGTCTGCTGGCGAAGTTCGAGGTGCCGCGGCTGGCGCATCGCACGCTCGTGTTCCTGCTGCTTGACCATATCGGGGGCATCAACACGCTGCTGCACGGGCTCTGTCATGGCGGGACCATCGTCACAACCCGGGATCGCACGCCCAACGCGGTTTGTGCCGCCATCGAAGCGCAGCGGATCCAGCTGCTGCCCACAACGCCGACGTTCCTGCGGATGTTGCTGATCGCCGACGTGATCCGGCGTCATGATCTCTCCTCCCTGGAGATCATCACCTACGGCACGGAGCCGATGCCCTCCAGCACGCTTGCGGCCATCCGAGAAGCTCTGCCGCAGGTGCGATTCAAGCAGACTTACGGCCTCTCGGAGCTCGGCATCCTGCCGACCCAATCACGCGACTCGGGCTCGGTGTGGATCAAGCTCGGCAATGCCGGTTTTGAGCACAAGATCGTCGACGACGTACTCTGGGTCAGATCGCCGAGCGCGATGCTCGGCTATTTGAACGCACCGTCGGCGTTCGATGCGGACGGCTGGTTCAACACGCAGGATCTCGTCGAACGAGACGGCGAGTACATTCACATTCTCGGCCGCAAGTCGGAGCTGATCAACGTCGGCGGCGAGAAGGTGCACCCGACCGAAGTCGAGAATGTGCTGCTCCAGCTCGACAACGTCAAAGACGTGACGGTGCGCGGACATCCAAATCCGATCACCGGCGAGGTCGTTGCCGCCAGGATCACAACGCTCGCGCCCGAGGATCCGGACGCCTTCAAGCTGCGCGTCCGCCAATTCTGCCGTGCGAGACTTGAGCGCTACAAAATTCCCGCCGTCATCGACGTGGTGGTAGAGGATCACTACGGTGCGCGCTTCAAGAAATCGCGCAACCAAACATCAATTCAGCATTGTACCGGCACCGACGCCGGATAGTAAGTTGGTGAGCGTGAGGACAGGACGACCATGCCACAGACCAGAAAGGTCGCCCTGGTTAGTGGGGGTAGTCGCGGCTTGGGAGCCGAACTCGTGTCGGGATTTCTCGACCGTCGGTATGGGGTAGCGACCCTGAGCCGGACCAAGACGCCCTTCATCACCGACATGCTGCGTGCCCGCAAGCGCGGGCATTTCCATTGGGGCGCAGTGGACGGACGCGATCACGAGGCGTTGCGCGCCTTCGTGCAAGATGTGGGCGAGCGGCTGGGCCGGATCGATGTGCTCGTCAACAATGCAGGCATCGCGGTCGAAGGCATTCTCTCGACCATGCGCACGAGCGACATCGTCGAGGCCGTCGAAGTCAACCTCACGGCGGCCCTGGTGCTCGCGCAGGCCTGTTCGAGGTTGATGCTGCGCCAGGGTTCCGGATGCATCGTCAACATATCCTCGGTCAATGCCATCCGCGGTCATTCCGGCGTTGCCGTCTACAGCGCCACCAAGGCGGCGCTCGACGGCATGACCCGCAGCCTTGCTCGCGAACTCGGCCCGCGCAAGATCAGAGTCAATTCAGTTGCTCCCGGCTATTTCGAGAGCGACATGGTCAGCAATATGACTGAGGAGCAGAAGCAGCGCATTGCCCGGCGTACGCCGCTGGGCCGGCTGGCGCAGATCGGTGAGGTCGCGAACGCCGTTCACTTCCTGACCTCCGATCAGGCCTCCTTCATCACCGGACAGACGCTCGTGGTGGATGGAGGCATCACATGCTGACCGCGCCGACGCCCGCAAAAATCGAATCCATCGTGCATGGCAGGATCCGTGCGGTCCTGGCAGAGCGCGCGGTGGAGGTCGGCACACTCTCCGGTGCCGACAAGCTCAGCGCAACGCTCGGCCTGAGCTCGCTCGACCTGGCATTTCTCGTCGCCGATTTGGAAGCTGAGCTCGGCGTCGACCCATTCGCCAAGCTCGTCTCGATCACCAGCGTCCGGTCGGTCGAGGACCTCGTGCGAGCTTATCAGCAGGCGTTCTTTCCTGAACTTCAGCGCCGCGGAGAGGACGACGCTGTGGCGGCGGGCGCGAAACGAGCGCAAGCCAGGCGAGCGCGGAGAGAGCGGAGATGATGTCCGAGGAAGAAGCAGGCGTTGCAATCGTCGGTATCGCCTGCCGTTTTCCCGGCGCGGCCGATCACTCCGCCTTTTGGCGAAATCTCTGCGAGGGCGTGGAATCGATCAGCGCGCTGAGCGACGAGGAACTCCTTTCGGCAGGCGTACCTTCCGAGCTGTTGCGCGATCCCTCCTACGTCAAGGCCGCCTCGCTGCTGCCGGACATCGACCAGTTCGATGCTGCCTTCTTCGAATATTCGCCCGAGGAAGCGCGCCTCATGGATCCGCAGCAGCGGCTGCTGCTGGAGGTGGCTTGGGAGGCCTTCGAGGACGCAGGACAGCCGCTCGGCAATGCGGCCAAGCCGGTCGGCGTGTTCACGGGACTGGGCGGGGTGGTGAGCAGTTATCTTGTCGACCGACTGCCGTTCAGCACAGACTTGCCGGGCTACACCGGCAACCTCACGCACCTCGGCAACGATAAGGATTTTCCCAGCACCCGAATTTCCTACAAGCTCAATCTCACCGGGCCGAGCATCAACGTACAGACCGCCTGTTCGACGTCACTGGTGGCCGTGCACCTCGCCTGCCAGGCTATTCTCGCGGGCGAATGCGATATGGCGCTGGCCGGGGCCGCCTCCGTGCGCGTACCCCAGCGGGTCGGCTATACCAGCGTGAAGGGCGGCATCCTGTCACCCGACGGACATTGTCGCGCGTTCGACGCCGCCGCGCAGGGGACGATCTTCGGCAGCGGCGTGGGCATGGTCCTGCTCAAGGAGCTCGGCGCTGCCGTCGCCGACGGCAATCAGATCTATGCGGTGATCAGAGGGTCGGCGATCAACAACGATGGCGCCGACAAGGTGAGTTACACGGCCTCGAGCGCAGCGGGGCAAGCCCGTGCGATGGTCGAGGCTCTGCTCATGGCCGGCGCGTCGCCCGACGACGTCGGGTACGTGGAGTGCCATGGAACGGGCACGGCGGTCGGTGATCCGCTGGAGATCGACGCGTTGACCCGTGCATTCCGCACTGGGACGGAACGGCGCGGCTTCTGCGCGATCGGCTCGGTCAAGACAAATATCGGGCACCTGGAACAGACGGCCGGGCTCGCCGCGCTGATCAAAACTGCCCTGGCGTTGAAGAACGGAAAAATCCCACCCAGCCTCAACTTCCGCAATCCCAATCCCAAGATCGACTTCGCCGCCAGCCCATTCTTCGTCAATACGTCATGCCGCGACTGGTCGCAGGGCGAGCGTCCCCGGTTCGCCGCGGTCAATTCGCTCGGTCTCGGCGGGACGAATGCCTTTGTCGTGCTCGAAGAGCCGCCGGCGGCAACCGAGGCGGAAGGTGAGCCGGAACTCGCATTGTTCACGCTATCGGCAAGGACTGACGCCGCATTGCATACATCGATCGAGCGTCACCTCGCGTGGCTCGCGCACGATCAAACGCCGTTGCCCGATATTTGCTTTACCAGCACCAGCGGGCGAACGCACTTTCCTTTGCGCTTTGCGGCCGTCGTGCGCTCGAAGGAACAGCTACGAGACGCGCTTGCCGCAGACGCCGCCAACTGCACCGCTTCGCGTCCGACCGAAGCGCGAAAGCTGGCCTTTCTGTTCTCCGGGCAGGCGTCGCAGTATCCGCGCATGGGCGCGGAGCTCTATCGCCATCAGCCGATATTCCGAGAGGAAATCGATCGCTGCGCAGCCATCGTCGGCAACCGTCTGGAACGGCCGCTCATAGACGTCCTGTTCTGCGACCACACGGATGGCAGCCTGATCGACGAAACGGCCTACACCCAGCCGGCGCTATTCGCGGTGCAGGCGGGCCTCGTGGCGCTGTGGCGCTCCTGGGGCATCGTTCCTGACGCCGTCCTCGGGCACAGCGTCGGCGAGTTCGCGGCCGCCTATTGCGCGGGCGTGTACACGCTGGAGCAGGCGCTCGAGCTGGTCGCGGAGCGAGCGCGCCTCATGCAAGGCCTGCCACGGAGCGGCGTCATGGCCGCTGTCTTCGCCGACGAAGCGACCGTCGCGGCCGAGATCAAGCAATGCGACCGGGCAGACGTTGCGATCGCTGCATTGAACGGGCCAGCCAACACGGTGGTCTCGGGCGCGCGGGACGCAGTCGCTGCTCTCGTTGCGCGATTTGAAGCTCTCGGCATTCGGTGCCGATTGCTGAGCGTCTCCCACGCCTTCCACTCCCCGTTGATGCGGCCGGCTGCCGACGCCTTCGTTGCGGTCGCAGCGTCCGCGCAGGGCCAGCCGCCGGCCATCCCGTGGATCTCGACCGTCTCCGCGAAGCCGATGCAGGGCCCGCCTGATGCGAGCTACTGGCGTGACCACGCGCTCAGTGTCGTGCGTTTTGCCGAGGGCGTGCAGGTCCTCGGTCAGGCCGGCGTGTCCGACTCGGTCGAAATCGGACCCGGCAGCACTTTGCTGGCGCTCGCGCGGCAGAATGGTAACGCGGACGCCAAGACGTGGCTCGGCTCCCTCAGCAGGCGAGGTGAGGCGAACGAGATCCTGACCAGTCTCGGAACGCTCTATCGCCGTGGATTCGATATCGATTGGGAAGGATTCAACCGGCCCTCGCCTGGTCGTCGCGTATCGCTGCCGACCTATCCGTTCGAGCACCGCCGGTTCTGGATCGAGGCCGATGCCGCGCCGCGACCGCTGGCCGCTTCCTCCAAAGGACTGACCGGCGTGCGGCTGCGCTCGGCGATGCCGGATGCGCAGTTCGAGAACACCTACAGCCTGCAACGTTTCGGTTATCTCGATGATCATCGCATCTATGGCATGCCGGTCC
>Ga0207708_10000806_pt1 | contig 23595 bp, 20 predicted proteins | sample KBSK5101metaG_FD_184340 | JGI IMG/M metagenome (GOLD analysis project Ga0207708, IMG submission 184340) | Corn, switchgrass and miscanthus rhizosphere microbial communities from Kellogg Biological Station, Michigan, USA - KBS K5-10-1 metaG... | ecosystem: Host-associated > Plants > Roots >...
CAGGAACGCGATGAGCGGGGAGGATTCACCCTGCTGCTCTCCGATCGTTACCTGCTGCTGATCGGTCTGTCCGTTCTGGTGCTCAATGTCGTCAACACCACCGGCGACTTCATTCTGGCCGAGCTGGTGAACGCCAGGGCGCAGACGCTGGCCGTCGGCGCGCGCCGCCACTTCATCGGCGCCTTCTACGGCAACTTCCAGACCTGGGTCAGCGTCATCACCGCGGTCGTGCAGGTCGTCGTGGTGGCGCGTGTGTTCAAGAAGGTCGGCGTCGGGGGCGCGCTGCTGTTCTTGCCGCTGCTGGCGGTGGCCGGGTACGGCGCGTCGGCGCTACTGCCGTTGCTCGCGGTGGTGGCCGCCGTGAAGGTCGTGGAGAACAGCACCGACTACTCGCTTCAGAACACCATCCAGCAGGCGCTGTTCCTGCCGACCTCGCGCGACGCGAAGTACAAGGCCAAGTCCGCGATCGATACGCTTTCGGTTCGTCTAGGCGACCTGGTGTCGACCGGTCTGGTTTTCGTCGGCGTCCAGATCCACCTCTCCCTGCTCGGTTTCGCCGTCACGAACGTCTTTGCGGGCCTGCTCTGGATCTGGATCGTCGTGCGCCTTCGTCGTCGTCAGAGAGCGCTGGTCGTGGTGACCACCGCCCGTCACGCCGTTGCGCCGCTCGCGATTCCGCGCGACGCGCCGCGGGCAATCGCCGCGGCGCCATGAACGGCGACGGCGTCAGCGCCGGAGCACGAGCGAATCGAACTCATTCCCCAGACCGTCGATCGCGTGCAGCGCCAGTTCGTTGCCGGTGACGGTCACGTAGGTGAAGTGGATGACGGCGTCCGAGAAGGCGGTGAAGCTGGACGTTCCGACCGAGCGAACGCCGATGCCGCCACCGCCCGTCACGACGTAGGTCACGCCGTTGATCGGTTTGGTCCGCTCGTAGTCGTGGTCGTGCCCGTTCAGCACCAGGGGAACGTGGTGCTTTTCCAGGATGGGTACGAAGTTGGCCTGGAAGCCGCCGTCGTTGCCGTGCTCGCCCGAGCTGAACGGCGGCTTGTGGCCGTAGACGATGGTCCAGGGCAGTGTGCTGGCCGTCAGGTCGGCATCCAGCCAGGCGGCCTGAGTCGGACCGGAGCGCTCGGTGTCCAGCACGACGAAGTGGACGTCGCCCCAGTTGTACGAGTACCAGCGCTCCTTGCCCTCGGGGCCGCCGTTTTCCGGCAGCACGAAGGCCTCGCGGAAGGGGGCGGCGTCTTCTGTCCCGTACTCGTGGTTGCCGCTGGCCGGGAACACCGGGAAGTACTTGAGGTAGTCGGCGTAAGGCTTGAAGAAGTACTCCTCGAGCTGCCCGCGGGCCCCGCTCTCGTACGCGATGTCGCCCGTGTGGATCATGAAGTCGAACGGGACGGTCGCCATCTGGTCGCGCAGCGCCATCTGATCGCTGCCGCCGCCGCCGGAATCACCGAAGGCGATGAAGCGTACGGCCGCGCCGCTTCCGGCCGCGGGCGCGGTCCGGAACCCGAGTCGATCGGACGTCGAACCACCGCTCTGCACGTCGTAACAGTAGATGGTGGCGGGCGCGAGGGGACGGAGCGGCGCCAGCCACTGCGTCGATCCCGACGCCACCAGCGCGGTGGCATCGCGGGTCGCCAGCGGGGTTTCCACGGCGCTGCCGTCGGCCGCCGTGATCGCGACGGAGAGCGTTCCCTCCGTCGGCGACACCCAGCTGAGATCGGCGGAGCCATCGGTGACCTGCTGGAGGTACGGCGTTCGCGCAAACGAGAACGCCGCGGTGGCCGCCGATCCCTGGCCGCAGGTCTGCATGATGGCGGTGCGGCCGTCGCCGCGTTCCGCGGGCGGATTACTCAGATCGCCGGTCGCCGTGGCGCCCAGCTGGCCGGAGACGTTTGCGCCGACGCCGCAGGCTGCGGAGCCGGCGACGGCGAGAGCGATGACGGGGAGGAGGACGCGAGGCAGGGGCGTGTTGTGCATGAACGTATGAATATTCACGGTGAGAATTCGTCAAGCACGCGAAATACTTTCTGTTTATCGTGCGCCGCCCGCGCAAGACGTGCGTTGCGCGATCGTTTTGCGCGCGCGCGAGCGAGCGCAGGAATTGCCGGAGCGACGTCGCCGACGTCGAGAATTGCGTGCGCGCGTGGCGCGCGCGCCGTCGTCTCGCGGCCCGGATCTGGAAGTCGATTTGCACTCGATCGGGACGGACCATGATCCGTTTCTCGACGCTGCGCCGTTCTTCCCCGCGCCGCTTCGCCGCAGCGGCGGCCGTGTTCGTGGCGGCGGCCGCCGTCCCGGTGTCGGCCGGTTCGGAGCCGCCGCGCTGGTTCGCCGACCGGCCCATCGCGTGGAGCGAGCATGACGACGCCGACGTCCCCACGGCGCCGGAGAGCAATCACCTCCAGGAATTGATGGTCGCGCTCATCGTCCGTGACTCGCTGGCCAACGAGGCGGATCGGTTGCTGGCCCTGGAAGGACGGACCACCGCCCTGGACATCAACGCGCAGGACGAGGTGCCGTGCTCGACCTGGTTCTGCGCGCGCAATCACCTGCATCCGATGACCGTCGAGGAAACGGTCGCGGGGCCGGCGGCGACACCGCCGCGGCTGCCGTTCAAGATCACCAAGGGCAAGCACCTGGGCGCGGCGGCGGGGTTTCAGGTCAAGGACGCGAACGGCAACAAGTTCATGCTGAAGTTCGACATCGCCGGTCACCTCGGCATGGCGAACGCCGGCGAGATGATCGGCAGCCGCACCTTTCACGCCGCCGGATACAACGTTCCCGGCGCCTTCCTGGTGGACGTCACGCCGGGGGACTTCAAGGTCGACCCGAGCGCCAAGTTCGAGCTTTACCGGGTCGAACGCCGCCCGCTGACGGAGGCGATGGTCCGGTCGACGCTGGCCCGCGCGGCGCACGCGCCGGACGGGCGCGTCCGGGCCGCGGCGGTGCCCTGGATTCCCGGGACCATCCTGGGCGGGTTCGACATGCTCGGCGTGCGCCGCGGCGATCCCAACGATCGGATCCCGCATCAGCACCGGCGCTCGCTGCGCGCCAGCTGGATGCTGTTTGCGTGGCTGTCCGTGCTCGACCCCAGCTCGATCAACACGATCGACAGCTACCGCGAAGAAGGCGGGCGCCGTCTGGTCCGACATTACTTCTTCGATTTCGGCTGCTCGTTCGGCTCCGCGACGAACTACGCGCAGGGGATCCAGCAGGACGGCGAGTACAGCATCGAGGTCGCGCGGACGCTCGCGTCTCTGTTCACGTTCGGCGCGTACCGGCGTCCGTTTCAGGATCGGCGCGACGAATGGGTTCGCCTGACGAATGAACACCCCGCGCTGGGATATTTCCCGGCCGAGGGCTTCGACCCGGACACGTTTCGCACCAACCAGAGAATCCCGTCGCACATGCGCATGACGGATCGGGACGCCTACTGGGGCGCCAAGCTGGTGACGTCGTTCTCGGACGAGCAGATCGCTGCGCTGGTGGCGACCGCCCGGCTGCCCGAAGCCGACGATCGCTACCTCGAGAATGCCCTCCGTGTCCGGCGGGACATCATCGGGCGGCGCTATCTGCGCGCGGTCACGGCCGTCGAGAACCCGACCCTTTATCCCGACGGCAGCCGCATCTGCTTCGAGGACCTGGCCATCGCGCGCGGCTACGCGCAGCCGGCGGAAGTTCGTTACCGGATCGAGGTGAGCGACGGGCGCGGAACGACGATCGCAACGCACGAACAGGACGCGACCGGGCCGTTCGCCTGCGTTCCGATTTACACGGGTACCGAGCGGCCGTCCGGCGGCTATCGCGTCGTGGAGATCAGCAGTCGCTTCGTGGGCGCGGCGGGGCGCGAGGGCAACCACGTTGCGAAACCCACGCGTGTCCATCTCCGCTGGCGGGATGGCGAAGGCCGATTCGCGGTCGTCGGCCTGGAGAGGGACGAATGAACGCGCTGGCCTTGCTTGCCCTCGCGCTGGCCTCGCCCGAGGCGGCGGTCGATCCGTGCGCCGCGCCGGTGAGTGAGCGCGCCCCTGACCCGCGCTGTGGCGAAACGCTGGATGGCCGCGCCGCCGCCGAGCCGTCGGCGGCGCGCAAGGTGGGGCAGGCGGCCCTGTTCGTTCCCCGGGTGGCGACGCAGGTGGCGTTCTGGCCGCTGGTCAGGAGCGCCGACGTCGTCGAGTCGAACCATGTGTTCGACTGGGCGCATGCGCTGCTGACCACCGACGACGGGCGGGTCGGCGTTCGTCCCGAGCTCCAGTACTCGACCAGCTTCCTGCCCACCGGCGGGCTGAGGCTGTTCTACCGGCGCCTGCCGGGCGAGGGCAGCGAGGTCATGGTGCGCGGACGCACCGGAGGACCGTCGATCTGGCTGGGTCAGGTCGGGATCGCGGCACCGCGTCTCGGCCTGTCGCTGCTCGCCACCTACGACCGTCGCAACGACCGGTTGTACGCGGGTGTCGGCCCGCAGACCGACGAAGAGCTGGCCAGCGCGGGGCAGGGCGTGGCGCGCTACGCGTCGGAGAACGTGGGCGCCGAGCTGCGCTGGGCGCGCCGGCTTCCCTGGCGGCTGGTCGCTCAGGCGCACGGCGACGTACAGCGACGGGATTACCGCGCGTCCGATGTGAAGGGCCACGTGTCCGTGAGCGACCTTTACGGGCTGGCGCCCGACGAGTGCGCGGCCCAGGGCCTGGCCGTTCCGTGCGTCGACGAGAGCCAGATGCCGGGATTCAACCGCGGGCTGCGCATCGCGCAGCTCGGCGGCGGCGTCGGACTCGATCTGCGCGATCCGGCCCGGGATGGCGACGGCTTCAGCCTGGTGACCGATGCGACGATCGCGCGCGGGGTCGGCGGCGATCCCAGCCGGCACGCGTTGTTGTCGGCCGAGGCGATCGCGGCGCTCGGCGGCGGCGACCGATTGGTCCTGCTGCGGGCCCGGGCCGCGATGATCGAACGGCTGGCGTCCGCGCCGATTCCGTTCGACCAGCTGGTGATCCCGTTCGACATGCGCGGGTTTCCCGCCGGCAGATTTCGCGGCGAGAGCGGCCTGACCGGTACCATAGAATACCGCTGGTTCATCTCGGGGAGCTTCGACGCCGCCCTGTTCACGGACGTCGGAACGGTGGCCGGGCCGCGCTTCGCCGGCATCGACTGGGAACGCTGGTTCCCGAGCTTCGGGCTCGGCTTCCGTTACTACAAGCCTCAGGGTGCTTACTGGGAGGCGCGGGCTCTCGACGGGATCCAGATCGCCTACGCGCCGCAGGGCGGATTCCGCGTCCTGTTCAACATGGCCGCGTTCTGATCGCGCACGATTTGCGGCCAGTGGGCCTGCGCGCGCAGCCCGTTCGCGACGCGACGGATGAGCGGGCTGAGTTTCGCCGGGCACGAACGTTGCTCTGCTTGGGAGGATGACAAGAGCCGCTTCTGTTCTCGTGATTCTGGCGGTGCTCGCCGCGCGGTCCGAAAGGGCGCACGCCGCCGCCGCGAACGCCAAGGCGACCGCCGCGCCGAGCGTGGTCGAGATATGGGTGCGCGGCGCCGGCCCGACGACGGGCGACCAGGCGCCGCGCGCGCGCACGCAACGCGTGGACCTGGATACGCTGGCGCTCACCGACGCCAAGCGGTTCGACGCACAGTACGGCGGTTCGCGCGCGGTGCGGGGCATCGCGCTGGCCTCCGTGATCGCCGCGTTCGCGCCGGACGCGTCGCTGGATCTCGCGATCCTTCACTTCGCGAACGGCATGGCCGTCCCGGTTCCGTTTCGGGACGTGGCGGTGATGAAGCGGATCGACCCGTTCATCGCGCGCGGCATGGAGACTCACGCGGGCAGTCCGGTGCGCATCGGCTTCTTTCCCGCCATCCGCCGCAAGGCATCCACTGAGGACCCGCGCCCGATCGTGTTCGCGGGAAACAAGATCGTCGTCCCGGTGCTCTGGCACCCGGCCACCGCGGACACCGCGCAGCCGACGTTCTCTCCCTGGCGCCACGTCGACACGCTGACCGACATCGAGCTGGTCGCCAGCGTGCCCTACTACCGGCAGTTCGACGGCGGGGGAGCGGAGTTCGCGCTGAACGGGAAGTTCGTCTTCCAGCAGAGCTGCCAGTTCTGTCACGGCGTCCACAAGGTGGGCGCGAAGTTCGGCTGGGATTTCGTCGAGCCGACCCCGATCTGGAGCCTGCACAAGCCGCCGAAGAACCTGTTCCTGCACGTGGCGTACAAGCCGCTCGACGCCGCCGAGCGTGGCCTGATGATGCCGGCGATGACGTTCATGACCCAGGACGACGCCGCGCTGCTGTGGCGCTGGTTGAAGGCCGTCGCCGCCAACCCGATGACGCCTTACACGCCCGCGCCGGCCGGACCCGCCAAGAAGTAGCTAGAGCGCATCTCATAACCCGTCCTCGTCCTCGTCACCGTCCTCGTCCCTGCAACACCGTCGGAGACGGAGACGAGGACGAGGACGACTACGAGGACGAGGACGGGGCTTAGCGATTGATGAGATGCGCTCTAGCCGGACGACTGGTCGACGACGATGACGTCGTCCCGGACCACTTCGGGGACCAGCAGCGAGCGCTCCTCCTCGTTCATGTCGGCGAGCAGCCATTCGGTGAGGAACGCGAGCTTGGCCGCCAGCATCGGGAAATCGGGGAACGCGCACGCCTCGCGATGCAGCGTCGCCAGCGTCTCGCGCTGCCGGCTGTGCTCATCGAGCAACCGGTCCGCCCGCTGCGGTCCCAGCGGCGGGTCGTCGCGCAGGATCGGGAGCAACGCCTTCTCCTCGAAGGCCAGGTGAACTTCCATGATGGTCCGGATGTCGCCGATCGCAGAGGCGACAGCGTCGGGCGCCGGCGGGTTGCCGTCCAGCGCCGCCTCGGCCACAGCGCGCGCGCGCTCCAGCAGCGACCTGATCCGTACGTGTTGCGCGTGAATCGCTTCGCGCGCGGTGCCGGCATCGAGTCGTTTCGCGGGGGCGGACCAACCGAGGTCAATCATGCCTGCGGTTTCCTTCCAGATTCGTGCCAGGTACAGCACCGGAATCACCCGCAACCCTGCCGAACCGCCGCGCAAGACGTGCGCGGGCACGGTGTCGGGACGGCAAGTTTGCGCGCTGCGCGGCCGAAGCCTACGCATCCGCCGGGGAGGCACTGCCGGTCGCGCTGGCGAAGTCCATGTCGGCGGTGCGCACCATCTCGAAGCGCGCCTCGATGCGGACGCGATCGCCGACGACGACGCCGCCGAAGTCCAGGTCCTGATTCCAGCGCAGTCCGAACGCCTGTCGGTCGATCTCGCCATGGGCGGTATACGCCGCCCGCATCACGCCCCGTTCGTCCAGCGAGGTCTGCTGCGCGACGACGATCAGCTCGACCTCGCGGGTGGTGCCATGCAACTGGAGGATGCCGGTGACCGCCGCCTCGCCATCCCGGCGCGTCGTGACCGCCGTGCTGGTGAATTCCGCTCGCGGGAATCGCGCCACGTCCAGGAACTCCGGCGATTTCACGTGCGCGTCGCGCTCGGCCGACCCGGTGTCGACGCTCGCCATGTCCACCCAGACGCGAAGCTGCGTCGCCGCGACGTCGTCGGGATCGAAGCTCATCTCGCCACCCCACCTGTGAAAGCGACCCTGGATCTCGCTGACAACGATGTGGCTCAGCGAGAATCCGAGGTGCGCGTTACCGCTTTCGATTTGCCAACGCTCCCTGGCGTGCATGGTTCGGTCCTTTCTCACGGGTCGGTCACCGTGTTCGAGAATGCGCGGCGCGCCGTCAGGAACCAGAACGACATCGCGAGGCCGCCGGCGGTCATCACCGCGTACGCGACGGTTGGCGCGGCGTCGGCCAACTGGCCCTCGCGCACCGAGAACCAGGCCATCGCCATCAGCGCCAGGCCCATGGTGGCGGCCTTGATTGCGAGGCATCCGCCCAGGACGTCCGCCCAGGGCGCGCGGCGGCGCAGGCCCGCCGCAGCGACCAGCGCCAGCGGCACCACGACGCCCAGGTCGAGTACGTACACGAAGTTGCCCGCGCCGTCGGAGCGGGCGATCAGAGCGGGCGTCGTGCCGGTGATCAGCGCGGGGACGATCTGTCCCAGCTCCGCCAGCAACAGCAGGGCCGTCGCGGTGAGGAACACGGCGAGCGCCCCGCGAGGGGCGGCGTCGAGGCGGCGATGAAGCCGCGCCACGTCGATGCCCAGCGCTCCCGCCCCGAGCGCGAGCGCCGAGAGCCCGAACAGCGCGACGTAGACGAGGAACAAGCGGTTGAAGCGGTACGCGAACGCCGCGCCCGTGTACGTGTAGAGCAGGTAGCCGACCAGCCCCAGCCACACCACCGTCGCGCGCGCTGACTGTCGGCGCGCGCCTGCCACCGCGGCGGCGAGAACCGGGAGGATGAGCAGCGTCAGCAGGTCCTGACCGCGCATGGCGGGCGCGAGCGGCGTGGCGCCGTAGAGGTCGCGCATCGACAGACCGGCCAGGCTCGCGGCGCCCGCCAGCGGCAGGGCCGCGATGGTCGCGACGGTTGCGATTCGAAGATGCTGGTCTCGCACGCCGCAAGAAATTGCATGCGTCGTGCCGTCGTGACGAGGAAGGGCCGCGCGCAAGATCTGCGCGCACCGTTCCGTGAAGCTGTCGTAAGTCGAAGGCCGACGCGGCCTCGACCGCGGGCGCACGAATTGCACTTCCGATACGGCATGCGGTTTGTGATCGGGTTGCTGGTCGCGATCACCCTCGCCATCGCGCTGGTCGCGGCGGCGACGCGCAGGTTCCACAACCGCATCGACCACGAAGCGCGGGCGTTGCTGGTCGACGCCCGCGTCGCGGCGGCCGGGACCGTGCAGCCGGGCGAGCTCGAGCAGCTTCCGGCCCCCGTGCGACGCTGGCTCGAGACGTCGGGGGTCGTCGGGCGGCCGCGTGCCACGACGGTGCGGCTCAAGCAGCGCGGCGAGATGCGGACGGGACCGGACAAGCCGTGGATGCCGGTCGCGGCCGAGCAATATTTCTCGGTGGAGCCGCCGGGTTTCGTCTGGCGCGTCGACGGCCGGATGATGCACGTCCTGCCGTTCGCGGGTCAGGACCGTTACGTTGACGGTCACGGACGCATGCTGATCAAGCTGGCCTCTCTGATCACCGTGGCCGACGGGTCCGGGTCGGAGATCGATCAGGGCGCGATGCTGCGCTTCCTCGGCGAGATCGTCTGGTTTCCGTCGGCGGCGCTGAGCCCGTACATCCGGTGGGAGGCGATCGACGACCGCAGCGCGCGCGCGACGATGCAGTACGCGGGCCTGACCGTCGCCGCCCTCTTCACGTTCGACGAGGGCGGTCGTCTGGTCAGCCTGACCGCGGATCGCTACATGAGCTCCGGCGGCAAGGCGAGCCTGGAGAAATGGTCAATCCCGATCACCGAATGGCGGACCGTTCGCGGCGTCGGCATGCCGGTCCGCGGCGGCGCCGTCTGGAAGCTGCCTGGCGGGGACTTCGACTACTATCGCTGGGAGATCGTGGACGTCGAGGCGAACAACCCGGCGCTGTACGCGGAGGGGCGGTGAAGCCGGACGCGGGCCTCGCGCACGACGTCTTCAGACGCGGGCGGCACCCGCTGGACGCCTTCTTCAAGCCGCACTCGGTCGCCGTCATCGGGGCGACCGAGACGCCGGGCAGCGTCGGGCGCACGGTGCTCGCAAACCTGATCGCCACGTCGTTCGGCGGCGCGGTTCATCCCGTCAACCCGAGGCGCGACACCGTGCTGGGCCTCAAGTCGTACCCGGCGATCGACGCGGTCCCAGGCCCGGTCGATCTCGCGGTCATCGTGACGCCGGCGGCGACGGTCCCCGACATCGTTCGCCAGTGCGCGGGCGTCGGGGTGCCGGCTGCGCTGATCATCTCGGCCGGATTCCGGGAGACGGGCGCCGCGGGCGCCGAGCTGGAGACGCGTATCCTGGCCGAGGCGCGCCGGACCGGCATGCGCATCGTCGGCCCGAACTGCCTGGGGATCATGAGCCCGTGCAGCGGGCTGAACGCGACCTTCGCCGCGGGAATGGCGCGCAAGGGCCGCGTGGCGTTCCTGAGCCAGAGCGGCGCGCTGCTGACCGCGATCCTCGACTGGAGCGTCGCCGAGGCGGTCGGGTTCTCTGCGTTCGTATCGACGGGCTCGATGCTGGACGTCGGCTGGGGCGACCTCATCGACTACTTCGGCGACGACGAGGCGACGCGCGCCATCGTCATCTACATGGAGTCGATCGGCGACGCGCGCGCGTTTCTCTCCGCCGCGCGCGAGGTCGCGCTGACGAAACCGATCGTGGTCATCAAGGCGGGGCGCAGCGAGGCGGCCAGCCGGGCGGCCACGTCGCACACGGGCGCGCTGACCGGTTCGGACGACGTTCTGGACGCCGCCTTCCGCCGGGCCGGCGTGCTGCGCGTGAACGCGATCGAAGAGGTGTTCGACCTGGCGGAGTTGCTGGGCAAGCAGCCGCGTCCCGTCGGCCGCCGCCTGACGATCGTGACCAACGCCGGCGGCCCTGGCGTGCTCGCGACCGACGCGCTGGTGGCGGGCGGGGGCGAGCTGGCGGAGCTGTCGCTCGATTCACGCGGGCGCCTGGACGCCGTGCTTCCCGCGGCCTGGAGCCACGGCAACCCCATCGACGTGCTGGGCGACGCGACGCCCGATCGCTACCGGCAGGCGCTGGCGATCGCGGCGTCCGATCCCGGCAGCGACGGGCTGCTGGTCATCCTCACGCCCCAGGACATGACCGATCCGACCCGGACGGCGGAGGCGCTCACGCAGTACGCCCACGTGGAGGGCAAGCCCGTGCTGGCCAGCTGGATGGGCGGCGCGCGCGTCGGCGCGGGCGTCGAGCTCCTGAACCGCGCCGGGATCCCGACGTTCGCGTTCCCGGATGACGCCGCACGCACGTTCTGCGACATGGTCCGGTTCGCCGATAACCTGCGGGCGCTGTACGAGACGCCGATGCCCAGGTCCGGCGAGGACGGCCGGCCCGACGAGGTGAGCGCGATCGTCGCGCGTGCGAACGCGGAAGGGCGGACCTTGCTCGACGAGGTGGAGGCGAAGGCGGTGCTCGCTGCCTACGGCATACCGGTCGTTCCGACGCGGATCGCGCGCGATCCGGACGAGGCGATCGCTGCGGCGCGCGCGCTGGGGTTCCCCGTCGCCGTCAAGCTGTGGTCGCGCGTCATCACGCACAAGACGGACGTGGGCGGCGTGAAACTGGCGCTCGCGGACGAAGCGTCGGTCCGGCGCGCTTTCGACGAGATTCGCGCGGCGGTGGCCAACCGGGCAGGCGTCGGCGCCGGCGCCGGCGTTTTCCTGGGCGTCACGGTGCAGCCGATGATCGACCGCAGCGGCGGTCACGAGCTGATCCTGGGTAGCTCCGTCGATCGCCAGCTGGGGCCGGTGCTGCTGTTCGGCGCCGGCGGCGAGCTGGTCGAGGTGTTCCGCGATCGGGCGCTGGCGCTCCCGCCGCTGACGACGACGCTGGCGCACCGGCTCGTCGACGAGACGCGGATCGCGCGCGCGCTGCGCGGCGTGCGCGGCCGCGCCGGCGTCGATCTCGACGGCCTCGCGTCGCTGCTGGTGAGGTTCGGGGACCTCGTCGCCGATCAGCGCCGGATCCGCGAGATCGACATCAACCCGCTGCTGGTGACGCCGGCCGGCGCCGTCGCGCTCGATGCGCGCGTCGTGCTGCACAACCCCGCAGCGGAAGACGCCGAGCTGCCGCGCGCCGCGATCCGTCCTTACCCGCGCGACTACGTCTGGACCGAGACCTCGCGCCGCGGCGACGCCTTCACCGTACGGCCGATCCGTCCGGACGACGAGACGCTGCTGGTGGCGTTTCACCGGACGCTGTCCGACGAGAGCGTCCGCCTGCGCTACCTGCACAGCTACAAGCTGGACGAGCGCACGGCGCACGAGCGGCTGGTGCGCGCGTGCTTCGTGGACTACGACCGCGAGATGGTGCTGGTGGCCGAGCGGTCGGGCGCGTCGGGTGGCCGCGAGATCGCGGGCGTCGCGCGTCTCAGCCGCGATCGCGACGGCGGCGACGGCGCCGAGTTCGCATTGCTGATCGCCGATCCGTGGCAGGGGCAGGGGATCGGGCGCGTGCTGCTGCGCCGCCTGATCGAGGTCGCGCGACGGGAACGGATCCGCCGTGTCTTCGCCGACATCCTGGTCGCCAACGGGGCGATGCAGCACTTGTGCAGCGAGCTGGGCTTCACGCTGGAGTCCCCCGACGCGGGCGTGATTTCCGCCGTGCTGAAGCTGGCCTGAGACGGCCAGTCGCTCCGCGCCGCAGGCGCGGTGTGCGACTGTCTTCTTGTTTCTGTCGCCGCGATCCCGCGCTTCGCGCGGGGGCGGCGAGCGCATTTCCTTCGCCAGGGGCGGCCGCATCCTGCAAATGGTGCCGGCAGGCCGAGCGGCGGGCGCGGGGCGGACGCGGGTCGGTGGTTGGTCCCCTGATTGCAACTTGAGACGTCAGCCAAAGGAGGACGCGATGTCAGACGCCGTCCGCTACCACGTCGAGCCACCGGGAGCGCGCGACCGCTGGGGAGTGCTCTTCCGGCCGATCCTCGTCATTCCCCACGCGCTGCTCGTCGGCGGTCCTTTCGTCGGGCTGGGCGGGTCTCTCCGCACCGGCGCGCTCGGGCTGCTGGCGATCACCAGCGCGTTCTTCGACTGGGTGTCGATCCTCTTCACCGGGCATCCCATCGCGGGACTGCAGCCGTTCAAGCGGCTGTACCTGAACTGGCGCGCGCGCGTGATCGCGTACGCCTGCCTCCTGCGGGACGAGTACCCCCCGTTCGGCGACGGCGACTATCCGGCCCGTCTGGAGCTGCCCGAGGAGCCCGAGACGCGCGACTTCAAGTCGGTGGCGCTGCGGCCCCTGCTGTTGCTGCCGCACCTCCTGGTTCTGTTCTGCCTCCTCATCGTCGCGTTCCTGGTCTGCATCGGCGCGTGGGCGTCGATCGTATTCAAGGGCGAGATGGGCGAGAACCTGTGGCGGTTCATCCGCGACGTGATGGCCTACGCACTGCGCGTCGAGGCGTACGCGCTGCTGATTCACGATCAGTTCCCGTCGTTTGCACTTTCCGCCGACGCCGAGGGCGCCGTGCTCGCGGGGCAGTCATGATCGGCGCGCAGAGGCTGTCGTCGCTGGAAGGCATGCTCGCCGGCGATCACGATCGGCTGGAGCGCGCGTTCCAGGCGATCGTGACGCGCGCGTACGGCGGCGACTTCCAGCAGCTCGAAGCGGAGTGGCTGGTCTTCCAGCGCGCGCTGCTGGGACACCTGGAAGCGGAGGAGAAACATCTCATCCCGGCGCTCGCGGAGGATCGACCCGGGGAGGCGGGCGTGCTGCTCGACGACCACGAACGCATCCGGAACAAGCTGCTCGAGCTGGGGGTCGATCTCGACCTGCACTGCCTGCGGGCCGACCGGGTCGACGCCTTCGTCGCGGTGCTGCGGGAGCACGCGCATCGCGAGGAGAACACGTTCTACCCGTGGGTGGACGGTCAGGTGGCCGCGGCCGTCGCGCGACGGACTCGCGACGAGTAACCCCGACGAACCGACGCGCGTTCAACCGTTCGCGGGCGTCCGCGACTTCGCGAACGCGGGCGTGGTCGCCTCCTCGTGCGTCGGGAGCCTCGCTTTCAGAATGTTCAGGGCGGCATCCGGATCGTCCGCGAACGAGAACAGCGCGACGTCCGCCTCGTCGATCACGCCGTGGCGAATCATCGCCCGGAAGTCGATGATCTCGTTCCAGTAACGCGAGCCGTAGAGGACGATCGGGATATCGCGATCCAGCTTGCGCGTCTGCGTGAGCGTCAACATCTCCCACAGCTCGTCCATCGTGCCGAAGCCGCCCGGGAAGACCACCAGCGCTCGCGCCAGGTGCGAGAACCACAGCTTGCGCATGAAGAAGTAGCGGAACTCGAAGGAGAGGCCCGGCGTGATGAATGCGTTCGGCTTCTGCTCGCGGGGCAGCCCGATGTTCAGACCGATGGTTCGCCCACCCGCGTCCGCGGCGCCGCGATTGGCGGCCTCCATGATTCCGCCGCCTCCGCCCGAGCAGACGACGAACCGCTGCTTGCCGGGCAGCGTGTTCGACCACTCCGTCAACCGCCGCGCCAGCTCGCGCGCCTCGTCGTAGTAACGGCGCATCGGGCCTTCGGCGCCGATGCGCGACGATCCGAAGAACGCCACCGTGTCGTGAATGTCCGCCTGGCGAAAGCGAAACAGCGGCTGCAGGTATTCGGCGAGGATCCGCAGCGGCCGGGCGTCGTCGCTGGCGATGAACGCGCCGTTACCGTAGGACGGCTCCTTCATCGACGCTGTTCGAGCAGGTGATGGAGGGCGCGGAGCGCGTCGATGGTCGTGAACACGCCGAGCACCCGTTCGTCTTCCGTCACGATGGCAGAGCCGAGCTTGCGATCGATCATCGTCTCGATCGCCTCACCGACCGGCGTTTCGGGACGGACGGTGAACACGTCTTGGACCATCGCTTCCTCGACCTGCACTTCGTCGGGGTTGACGCCGGGGAGAGACTCGATGATAAGGACGTCCCGTTGCGAAAGGACGCCGGCCACGCGACCTCCGTCGAGCACGGGCAGATGGCGCACGTGCTTGTCGCGCATGGTCTGGACCGCCTCCGAGAGCATGCGGTTGGGCGCGATCGTGAACGGGGCGGGCGTCATGTACTCACGAACCTCGGGGTGCTGCCGGACCGGGGCCATGTTCTTGTGGCGAGCCATGCTTCCCAGAGGAGCAAACGGGGGACCATGGTCGCGGCGGCGGCCGCGGCCCTCGCAGCGACGGCGCGCGCACTTCTTGCGACGCCTCCGCCGGCAGCGCAATTTCTGCGCGAAAGCCGCGCCGCGCGCCGCGAACCGCCGCGAAAGCTCTGCTGGCACCGGACTTGAAGAGCGCTCGAGCCGCCCGTGCTTCCGATCCTCATCATCTTCGCGCTGCTGGCCGGACTGGCGATCGTCGCGCTGCTGTTCTTCGGCATCGAGCCGCTGTCACAGAGCCGCTGGGGGCGCATCTCGCTGCTGGTCGGGATCGTCGCGGTGCCGCTGCTGGTGTCGGCGGGGAGCCTGTCGACGGGATTCCACCAATCGAGCCGGACGAGCTTCTGTCTGTCTTGTCACGAGATGCAGCGATATGGCATGAGCCTGTTCGCGGACAACCGCAACGCGCTGTCCGCCGTCCACTACCAGAACCGCGCCGTCGATCGGGATTCCACCTGCTACTCGTGCCACGCCGATTACGCGATGTTCGGCGACGCCAAGGCGAAGCTGAACGGCCTCCGTCACGTCTGGGTGCACTACTTCGGGAAGGTGCCCGAGACGATCTCGCTCTACCAGCCGTACAAGAGCGCGAACTGCCTGCACTGCCACGAGGACGCGCGCCGCTTCGTCGAGGCGCCGCCCCACCGGCCGATCCTCGGGTCGCTCTACGACGGGACGACCGGTTGCTTCGCTTCCGGCTGTCACAACGTCGCGCACGACATGAAGGCCGTCGACGAGCACAGGTTATGGCAGGCGAAATGAACGTTCACGTCCGGTCCATGCGGCGCGCCGCCGTCGTCGGGGGCGCGGGGCTGATCGTGCAGCTCGCCGCGTCCTTCTACTGGACGCCGCTGACGTTCATCGGATCGGCGGTCGTCGGGCTGCCGCTGGTCGGGATCGGCGCGCTGCTGTTCCTGCGGTCTGCGTTCCGGATCATGAAGGAACGGGGCGCGCTGTAGATGCGCGCGTCGTCGCGATCTCGCGCGGCCTGGCTGGCGGCCGTGCTGTTGCTGGCGGCGGCGACGGCGCTCGCGGCGGCCTACCCGGCCGTCCTGCGGATTCCGCGGCGCGAGGCGGGCCGCTTGCCGGCGTTGCCGGAGGCGCTGTTCTCCCACCGCACGCACGACGCCTTCGGCTGCTACGCGTGCCACCCCACGACGTTCCCGCAGGCGCCGCTCGCGTTCACGCACGACGACATGAACAAGGGCCGATTCTGCGGGCGCTGCCACGACGGCCGCATGTCGTTTCCGGTCGCGGGGACCGCCTGCGCGAGGTGCCATGTCGCGCGCTGACCGCGCTTGCGTCCGATCGCTGTGGATGGTCGTGGCGGCGATGGTGGCGGCGCCGTCGATCGGGCATGCGCAGAAGGCAGCGAAGCCGCGCAGCCGCCAGGAGGAGCAGCGGCGAAAGCTGCTCGAGGAGATGGGGCTGAAGAAGAACGACGCGCCGACGCCTCCGCCGCCGGCGCCGGTCGTGCCCGAGCCCGAGCCCGAGGAACCGACCGGCGAGCAGAAGGACGGCGCGCGGACCAGCGCGCCCGCGACGCCGGCCGCGCCGTCGTTCCGGCGCGCGATTCACCCGCTGTTGCTGCAGGCGTGCAAGAACTGCCACGCGCAGGGCGGCGCGGCGCAGGCGACCGCGCTGCTGCTTTCCGGCGACGCCGCGCTCGATCATGCGGCGGTGCGAAGGGTCGTCGACGTTCACGCCCCCGCGGCGAGCGCGCTGCTGGCGAAGGCGTCGGGCCAGAAGATACACGGGGGCGCGGCGCCCTGGCCGGTGGGCGGCGCCGCGTACGCCCGCGTGCTCGGGTGGATCCAGGCGGGCGCGCGCCTCGATGGCGGGCGCGCGTCGACGCCTCCGGCGGTTGCCGCGCCGGCCCCACCACCGTCGCCAGCGAAGCCCGCGCAGAAGCCCGCGTCCGCGCCGGCCGCAACGGCTCCCGCCGCGTCACCCGCGGCTCCCGCCACGCCCGCCGCCGAGGAACCCGCTGCCGAGCAGCCAGCGCCCGAGCACGCCGCGCCCGCGCCGGCGGCGGACGACTTCGCGGCGGTCGTCCACCCGCTGCTGGTCCGTACGTGCGCCGGCTGCCACGGTCCGGTCGGCCCGGCGGCGGCGACGCGCCTGGTGCTATCGGGCGAGGTCGCGGGCGACTACGCGAAGATCCGGCCGCTGGTCGATCCGACGGCGCCCGCGAAGAGCCTGCTGGTGACGAAGGCGGCGGGCGAGATGCACGCGGGCGGACCAGTGCTGAAGGCAGGCAGTCCCGAGCTGACGTTGCTGACCGGTTGGGTCGCGGCGGGCGCGCTGGAACGGCCCGCCGCACCGATCGCGGCGCTCGCGCCTGCGCCGCAGTCGGCCGGCGCGGTTGCCGCCCCGGTCGTCGTTCCGGCAGCGCCGCCGCCCGTCGCGCCGGTCGCGGCCGCGCCGTCTCTCCACCACGGCGCGGGCGGAATCGGTCTGCCGTTCGGGTTGCTGCTGAACGGCCGCTTCGATCTCAACTACGAGCGACGGGCCTTCACGGGCAGCCCGTTCGACGACGGCGCGAAGAACGCGCTCGTCAGCTATCACCACTTCCTGTTCCTGTCGCGCGAGTCCGCCGACGATCCGTTCGGCCTCGCGCTGGAGGTGCTGACCCTCCAGTTCTGGGAGGCGCATTTCCGCTGGCGCGCCGAGCGGCTCCCGATCCGCGTGCTGATCTCGGGCGGAAAGATCTTCGTTCCGTTCGGCGCCGACCCGCTGATGCACCAGAGCTACGGCGGTCTGGCCGGCTTCGATCAGAAGATCTTGCCGGTCGTCTGGGCACAGGAAGGGGCGGCGGCGCACATCACCTGGCAGCGGCGCGCGCTCGCCATCACCGACGACATCTACGTCGTGCGCGGCTATGCCCTCCGCACCGCGGACAGCGTCCTTAACTTACAGAACGATTTCTCGCCCGCCGACGACGTGAAGCTGGGCTGGGGGAACCGCGTGGGCGCCGCGTTCGGGCCGGTGTCGGCGTGGTACTCCGCCTACTACAACCCGCTCGGTTTCGGCCGCCGCCTGTTCATGCAGGCCGCCGACGTCATGCTGTGGCGGCTGCGCCGCGTGCCGGTGCTGGGCCACTTCAGCGCCGCGGCCGGCCTGCTGCGCGCGGACGTGTCGGGCGGCGACGATCAGGGCGTGGGCGGGCCGGGCCTGGACTACTACCACTTCGGCAGCTACTTCCAGCTGCGCTTCCACCCGACCGACTGGCTGACGTTTCAGTACCGCCAGGGCGTGCGCACCTTCAACAACCGACGCGGCGTGATCGTCGACGAGACGCGCCTGACCAGCGACGACGCCTCGACGCACAACTTCGGCGTGTGGGCGCGCTACCGGGGCGTGACAGGGGGCCTCTTCTACTTCGTGAACCTGGAGAAGGGGCCCGAGATCCCGAACGACTTCTTCCGCGCGAGCGTGACGTATGACTTCTGAGCGTCTGACCCGGATCGTGTGCGCGGCGCTGCTGGGGCTGGCGGGCGCGTGCGCGGATTTCTCGCGCGGCCCGGCGCCCGCGGGCGTCGACGGCGGGGCGGGCCAAGGTGGGTCCGGCGGGTCCGATGGGTCCCCGAGCACGGACGGCGGCACGTCGTTCGCGTCCGACGTCCACGGCATCCTGACGGGTTCCTGCATGCGCTGTCACTCCGACGGAGGCGAGGCCAGCGACACCACGTTCCTGCTGACGGGTGACGCGACCGCCGACCTCGAGGCGACCACCCGCTTCATCGACCTGAACGCGCCCGCCGCCAGCCGGCTGCTCGCCAAGATGTCCGGCAACGGACACGGCGGCGGAACCGTGTACGCGGCCGGGACACCCGAATACGAGACCGTGTTGCGCTGGATTCAAGAAGGAGCACGACCATGATCCGAAGGCTTGCTGTTGTCCTCAGCGTGGGCGTCGCCGCCGTCACCTGCGCGAAGCTGGAGAAGGAACACCCGCCCCAGATCGTGACGATGGGACCGCACGCGGTGACGCTGGGCCAGATGGTCACCATCACGCCCACCACGCAGGACGGTAGCGATCCCGCCTACACGTTCGCGAGCGCCGACACCAGCATCGCCTCGGTCGACGGGAACGGCCTGGTGACGGGCCTGGCGGTCGGCGAGACCACCATCTCGGTCACGGGCGCGAAGACCAAGGCCGTCGGCATGCACGCGATCGTCGTGGTCGCGCCGGCCGACACCTCGCAGATCCCCTATTACGAGAAATGGCTGATGTCGGCGCACGCCGACGCGACGGCGGTGCCGTTCAACAACTGGAACGACAAGGGCGCGGTGCCGGTCGAGTGCGCGCGCTGCCACAGCTCGGAAGGGTTCGTCGATTACCTGGGCGGAGACGGCAGCGCGGCCGGCGTCGTCGACAAGCCGGCGCCGGTGAAGTCGGTGATCCGGTGCGAGACCTGCCACAACCCCGCCGCCGACGCGCTGACGTCGGTGACGTTCCCGTCGGGCGTCAAGGTCGACGGGCTGGGCGGCGAGGCGCGCTGCATGACCTGCCACCAGGGGCGCGCGTCCGGCAAGGACGTCGACGCGCAGATCACCGCCGCCGCCGTGACCAGCGACGACGAGGTCTCGAGCGCCCTGAAGTTCACGAACATTCACTACTACCCGGCCGCGGCCACGCTGTTCGCCGGGAAGGCCAAGGGCGGCTACCAGTACGCGGGCGAGGTCTACGACGTGCGCTTCCGCCACGTCGACGGGCTGGACAACTGCATCGGCTGCCACGATCCGCATTCGACGAAGGTGCGCTTCGACGTCTGCGCCGGCTGCCACACCGGCGTCAAGAACGTCGGCGACGCGCACCAGATCCGGATGATGTCGTCGATCGGCATCGACTACGACGGCGACGGCAACACCAGCGAGGGGATCTACGACGAGCTGATCGGCATGCGCGACAAGGTGCTGGCGGGCGTCAGCCAGTACGGCAAGGAACACGGCACGCCGATCTGCTATGCGGTCGACAAGTACCCCTACTGGTTCGTCGACGGCGACGGTGACGGCGCGTGCTCGGCCGCGGAGGCGGTGACGGACAACGCGTTCAAGAGCTGGACCGCGCGGTTGGTGCGCGCGACGTACAACGTGCAGCTGGCGTCCAAGGACCCGGGCGCCTTCGCGCACAACGCGAAGTACGTGATCGAGCTGCTCCACGACGCGGCCCAGAACCTGAACGCCGGGCTGGTGGCCAAGGTCGACATGTCGAAGGCGGTGCGCAACGACATCGGTCACTTCAACGGTGCCAGCGAGGCGGCGCGCCACTGGGACAGCGGCGAGATGGTCGACGCCACCTGTTCGGGCTGCCACGGGGGACAGGACGGCTTCCGCTTCTACGTGAAGTACGGCGTGGGTCAGGTGGTGCCCGAGACCGCCAACGGGCTCGAGTGCCAGACCTGCCACGATTCCGTCGTCGACCCGGTGACGGTGCTGGATGTCCCGTCGGTGAAGTTCCCCAGCGGGGTGGTGCGCGACGAGCCGGGCCACGACAACGTGTGCGAGACCTGCCACCGCGGCCGCGAATCGAAGGCGACCGTCGACGCGCAGATCGCGACCGGCAAGTACAAGTTCATGAACGTGCACTACCTGCCGGCGGGCGCGACCAAGCTGGGGTCGGCGGTGCACGTCGGCTACGAGTACGACGGCAAGACGTACGCGGGCCCGCTCGCGCACACGGGAGGCACGCAGTGCACGTCCTGCCACGACCCGGCCGGGAGCCATCACACCTTCCAGATCGCCGACGCCTGGGGCGGTCAGTGCAAGAGCTGCCACGCCGACGCCAACGGGGATCCGCACAACATTCGGTTGCGCCACCTGGCCGACTACGACGGCGACGGCAACACCAGCGAGCCGCTGTCGGCGGAGATCGACGGCCTGGCGGCGAAGCTGCTGGGCGCGATGCAGGGTGTCGCGGCGCTCTGCTACGACGGCAACACCTACCCGTACTTCTTCAAGGACACGAACGGCGACAAGCAGTGCGCCGCCACCGAGACCGTCTCGAGCAACGGCTTCACCGCGTTCACGCCGGCGCTGATGAAGGCGTCGTTCAATTACCAGCTGTCGCGCAAGGAGCCGGGCGCGTGGGCGCACAACTTCGACTACATGGCGCAGCTGCTCTACGACGGCATCGCCGACCTGGGCGGCAGCCTGACCGGCCTGACCCGTCCGTAATCAGCCGCCGGCTGATTGCGACGCGGAAACCGCGCCGCCAACTTCGGTTCCATCGCGGCTCAGCAGGAGGGCGGGGTGGAACCAAGTCGGCAGGAATTCGCGCGGCGGTATTCGCAGCTGAGCCCGTTCCAGCTCAAGGACGAGCTGATCAAGTGGGCGCGCGCGTTCTCGCGCGGCGACGCGGCGACGCACAAGTTTCTCGACGCGGGGCGCGGCAATCCCAACTGGGTGGCGACGACGCCGCGCGAGGCGTTCTTCCTGCTCGGTCAGTTCGCGCTGGATGAATCGAAGCGCGTCTGGGACGAGGCGGACATCGGCGGCATGCCGCACGCGCCCGGCTGCGCCGATCGCCTGCGCGCGTTCCTGTCCCGCGCCGACGGTCCGGGCGCCGTATTGCTCCGGCGCGGCCTCGACTATGGCGTGGCGAAGCTCGGCTTCGACGCCGACGCCTTCGTCCACGAGCTGACCGACGCGATCGTGGGCGACAACTATCCCGTCCCCGATCGCATGCTGGTGCACGCCGAGCAGATCGTCGCGCGTTACCTGGCCCGCGAGATGTGCGATGACCGGCCGCCACCCGGGCGCTTCGACCTGTTCGCGGTCGAGGGTGGGACGGCGGGCATGTGCTACACGTTCCGCAGCCTGATGGCGAACGGGTTCCTCCGCAAAGGGGACACCATCGCGCTCGGCACGCCGATCTTCACGCCGTACCTCGAGATCCCGGAGCTGACGGACTTCCAGTTCCACACCGTCGAGGCGCGCCAGAGCGAGATGGCGGACGGGAGGCACGCCTGGCAGTACCCGGACGCCGAGATCGCGAAGCTGGAGGACCCGCGCATCAAGGCGTTCTTCCTGGTCAACCCCGGCAACCCCGGGTCGTGCGCGATGCGCCAGCAGACGATCGATCGCATCGTCGAGCTCGTGCAGGAGAAGCGGCCCGATCTGCTGCTGCTGACCGACGACGTCTATGGGACGTTCGTGGAGGGGTTCCGGTCGCTGGCCGCCGATCTCCCGCACAACACCATCCTCGTGTACTCGTTCTCGAAGTACTTCGGCTGCACCGGGTGGCGGCTGGGCGTGGTGGCGCTGCACGAGGACAACATCATCGACCGCGCCATCGCCCGGCTGCCCGAGGACGAGCGCGCTGCGCTGCGCCGCCGCTACGGCTCGATGATGCTGGACCCCGACAAGCTGAAGTTCATCGACCGGATGGTCGCCGACAGCCGCGACGTCGCGTTGAACCACACCGCCGGGCTGTCGCTGCCGCAGCAGGCGCAGATGGCGCTGTTCTCGCTGTTCGCGCTGCTCGACGAGGACGACGCGTACAAGAAGCGCACGCGCGCGATCATCGACGAACGCTACAAGAAGCTGTTCGAGGGGCTGGGCGTTCCGCGCAAGCCCGATCCGCTGCGCGCCGGCTACTACGCGACGCTGGACATCGAGGCCTGGGGCATCGCGATGTTCGGCGAGGACTTCAAGCGCTACATCGAGACGCACCACGACCCGCTGGAGATCGTCATCCAGCTGGCCCGCAAGCACGGCACGGTGCTGCTGAGCGGCCGCGGGTTCGAGGGGCCGCCCTGGTCGGCGCGCGTGTCGCTCGCCAACCTCAGCGCCGACGAGTACCTGGATATCGGGCGCGATCTGGCCGCGATCGCGGGCAAGGCGGTCGCCGCCTGGAAGGCGACGGCCGGCGTTGAGCCGGGGGCCGATCCGAAGAAGTTGCCCAAGAAACCGTGAAAGGACCCTCCATCATGCGCATTCGTACACTGTTGCTGTCCGCGCTCCTGGTGGCCGTGCCGGCGGCGTCGGCGTACGCCGCGAAGCCCGCGATCAAGATCCTGGCCACGGGTGGAACCATCGCCGGGGCGCAGGCGAGCACGCAGTCCTACGGCTACAAGTCGGGGTCGTTCAGCGTCGACGATCTGATCGGCGCGGTCCCGCAGCTGAAGGAGATCGCGACCCTGTCGGGCGAGCAGGTGGCGAACATCGGCAGCCAGGACATGAACGATCAGATCTGGCTGAAGCTGGCCCGCCGCGTGAACGAGGTGCTGGCCGCCAAGGACGTCGCCGGCGTGGTCATCATGCACGGCACCGACACCATGGAGGAGACCGCGTTCTTTCTCGACCTGGTCGTCAAGAGCGAGAAGCCGGTGGTGATGGTCGGTTCGATGCGGCCCGCGACGGCGGTCAGCGCGGACGGTCCGGGCAACCTGTACAACGCGGTCGCGGTCGCGGCCAGCCCGGGCGCGCGCGGGCGGGGCGTGCTGGTCGCGCTGAACGACGAGGTGCACGCCGCGCGCAACGTCACCAAGACCGACACGACCAGCGTCGAGACGTTCAGGAGCATCAACCGCGGACCGGCGGCGCTGGTCCACACCGGGAAGATCGACTGGTTCGAGAAGATGGACCGGCGCAACACCACGACGTCCGAGTTCAGCGTGGAGGGGCTGACGCAGCTACCGCGCGTGGACGTCATCTACGCGCACGCCAACATGAGCCCGGATCTGATCAACGCCGCCGTGAGCAGCGGCGCGCAGGGGCTGGTGATCGCCGGCGTCGGCGACGGCAACATGACCAAGCCCTGCCTGGAGGCGCTGGCCGCCGCCGCCAGCAAGGGGAC
>Ga0207708_10000809_pt1 | contig 23494 bp, 24 predicted proteins | sample KBSK5101metaG_FD_184340 | JGI IMG/M metagenome (GOLD analysis project Ga0207708, IMG submission 184340) | Corn, switchgrass and miscanthus rhizosphere microbial communities from Kellogg Biological Station, Michigan, USA - KBS K5-10-1 metaG... | ecosystem: Host-associated > Plants > Roots >...
AGTCCCAAGAACTTATAGATCACGCCCATCCACGCCGCATCGCGCTTGGCGAGATAGTCGTTGACGGTAACGACATGCACGCCGCGTCCGGCGAGGGCATTGAGATAGACAGGCATGGTGGCGACCAGCGTCTTGCCTTCGCCGGTCTTCATCTCGGCGATGCGGCCCTCGTGCAGCACCATGCCGCCAATCAGCTGCACGTCGAAATGACGCTGGCCGAGCGTACGCTTGGCGGCCTCGCGCACAGTGACGAAGGCCTCCGGGATTAGATCGTCGAGCTCGGCGCCGGCCTCGACGCGAGCGCGGAAGGCCGCGGTGCGGCCACGCAACTCATCGTCGGTCAGCGCGGCGACCTCGGGCTCCAGCGCATTGATCTGCGCGACCACGGGTCCGTATTTCTTGAGTTTCCGGTCGTTGAGCGAGCCGAAGACCTTGCTGGCGATGGCGCCAAGTGAAAGCATGATTCATAAGCCTCTTATGGCAGGACGCTCACCGGCGAGATTTCCCATCAAACCGGCCGAAAGCGTCGAAAAAATGCCAGGGAAACAAAAGCACTTCGAGACATAAGAGGCAGCCAAACCCTTGTCAACGCGACCTGCCGCGGCGGGCGTCATGTTTGTTCGCCCCGCGTGACGGGCTGGCCAAAGAGCCACACCGAAAGCACGAGCCCGACAAGCGCGCCACTCGTTTGCGCGGCAATGAACGCAGGCACTGACGACGGCGCGATGCCGGTGAATGTGTCGGTGAGCGCGCGCGCAATAGTCACGGCCGGATTGGCAAAGCTCGTGGATGCGGTGAACCAGTAGGCCGCAGCGATATAGAGGCCAACGATCGTTGGCACCATTTCGGCGCGCCAGCGTAGTGCCCCGAACATCGTGAGAATGAGACCGAAGGTGGCTACTGCCTCGGCCAACCAGAGTGCAGACTCCGACCTTGCCTTGGTGGCAACTTCGAATGGCGCCACGCCGAACATCAAATGCGTCGCCCAAGTCCCCAGCACGGCGCTGGCAATCTGCACGACGATATAGGCGAGCGCAGTGTGCCGCTCAATCTCACGCCGCAGCAGGAAGGCGAGCGTGACAAGCGGATTGAAATGCGCGCCGGACACCGGACCCGTCGCGCCGATCAGCACGATGAGGATGGCCCCGGTCGCCGTCGAGTTGCCGAATAGCGCGAGCGCGGCATTGCCGCCCGACAGCCGCTCGCCCATGATGCCGGAGCCGAGGATGGCCGCGAGCAGGAGTCCGGTGCCCAGCCCTTCAGCCAGTCAGCCGTCGCGCAAGACTCTGCGATTGCACGGGCTCTATGCCGGTTCCTTGGAGATTGCGCTTTTGGTACGCCCGATTCTGTCGAGCTCTTTTTGAAGAGCGAGCTTGCTCAGCTTCTCGAACGGCAGGCTCACGAAGATTCCGATGCGCTGGGTTAGCATCCGCATCGTATCGGCGAAAGCGAGACCACGCTCGGCCTCGGTTCCTTGTGCTTTCGCCGGGTCGGGCAAGCCCCAATGCGCAGTCATCGGCTGGCCCGGACAAATGGGACAAACCTCGTTGGCGTCGTCGTCGCACACTGTGAACACAAAATCGAGCTTCGGCGCGCCGGGAGCCGCGAACTCGTCCCAAGACTTCGAATTGAGATGGGAGACGTCGTAGTTCGACTTGCGCAGCAGGTTGAGCGCGAGCGGGTTGACCCTGCCTGTGGGATGGCTGCCGGCGCTATAGCCGCGAAACTTGCCGGTTCCCAGGCGATTCAGGATGCACTCGGCCATGATCGAGCGTGCCGAATTGCCGGTGCAGAGGAAGAGGACGTTCAGAGATTTCACAGCGTCGGGCTTCATTGGGCTCCTCCTTTTTTTGCTCTTATGGTTGGCAGCACTCGACGAGCGTGGACTCGATCAGTGAAGCACAGAGGTGAGGATTGCCGCGGCAGCAATCCTCGATCAGGAACGCGAGCAGCTCCCGCGTCCCTTCGAGATTGACGGCATAGATCACCGAGCGGCCGTCCTTGCGTGACGAGATGAGCCGCGCACGCGCGAGCACGGCAAGATGCGAAGACATGGTGTTGTGGGGCACGGTGAGCTTCCGCGCGATGTCGCCCGCAGCCATGCCGGAAGGACCCGTGCGAACGAGCAGTCGGAACACCTTGAGCCGACTCTCTTGAGCCAGCGCGCCAAGCGCCTCCGTGGCACGAGTTAAGTCCATATGTCGAGAATTATCCAAATCTACTGTCACAATCAATGGAAAGATTGCAAATAAGGTCGCCACGTGTGTGCGGGTCATCGGCTTTCCGCAAAACGCAGTGGCGCAGTTTCGGCGCTTGGCAACCTGCCCGCCTCGGGTCTAAAACGCGGCCCCGGGGGAAGCGAACCCAACCCGCTCGCCGACTCTTCGAACCGGGGCAACATGGGCGAGCCGAAGATGAGGATATTCTCGTGAAAACTTGGTCAGTCCCGCTGCTCGCGGCAGCCATGATGGGGTTTGTTTCACTGCCCGCCGCGGCCGACGACGTGGTTGTAGCCCGCGTTAATGGCAACGATATCAAGCAATCCGACCTCGATTTTGCCGCAACCGAAGTCGGCTCGCGGCTCGCGAGCTATACGCCCGCTGATCGCCGGAAGATCCTCCTCCAATATGTCATCGAGAACGAGCTGATGGCCGAGGCCGGCCAGAAGGACAGCCTCGACAAGGCCGCCACTTTCCCTGACCGGGTCAAATATCACGAGCGACGCGCGTTGCGTGATGCGTTCTTCGACGCCGGCATCGCCAATGCCGTGACGGAAGACGCCGCCAAGAAGATCTATGACGAGAAGATCGGCCAGATGAAACCCGAGCAGGAGATCCACGCTCGCCACATCCTGGTCGAGACCGAGGCCGAGGCCAAGGAGATTGAGGAGCGGCTGAAGAAGGGCGAGGACTTCGCCACGGTCGCCAAGGAGAAATCGAAGGACGCGAACTCCGAAGGCGGTGATCTCGGCTTCTTCACCCGTGGCACCATGCTGAAGCCGTTCGAGGATGCCGCCTTTGCGCTCGAGGTCGGCCAGATCTCCGATCCGGTGCAGACTCAATTCGGCTGGCACATCATCAAGGTCGAGGAGAAGCGCGACCAGCCACTGCCGAGTTTCGATCAGGTCAAGGAAGCGATCATGGCTCAGCTCGTGCAGCAAAAGGCGCAAGAGGTTGTGACCGGCCTGCGCGGCGCTGCGAAGATCGAGGTAGTCGATCCCGACCTCAAGAAGTCGATGGATAGCGGCGTGCTCAATGGCGAGGAGTTGCCGGAACTGCCGCAAGACCAAGGCCAGGGGGATGCCGGCGGAAAGCAGTGACCGCTTGGCTTAGGCGCCGTGGGGAAAATTTCGCCTTTCGCGCCTAAGCGCCTTGCTGAACTTCCGCCCATTGAGGGGGTGCGCATTGCAACCGCCGCTGCCGGCATCCGCTATCCCGGCCGCACCGATTTGCTCTTCGCATTGTTCGACCCCGGCACCTCCGTCGCCGGTGTTCTGACGAAGTCCAAGACCGCGTCGGCTCCGGTCGATTGGTGCCGGCAGCATCTTGGTCATGGCATGGCGCGCGCACTCGTCGTTAATTCGGGAAACGCGAACGCCTTCACCGGCCGGCGCGGCCGCGAGGCGGTGGAGCGCACGGTGGAGGCCGCAGCCCGCGCGGCCGATTGTCTCGAGGCCGATGTCTATGTCGCTTCGACGGGCGTGATCGGCGAGCCGCTCGATACGAGGAAATTCATCGGTCTCCTCGGCGATCTCGCGCGCGAGGCAAAGCCAGATGCCTTCGAGGAGGCCGCGCGCGCCATCATGACCACCGACACCTATCCGAAGCTTGCCACGCGCAAGAGCGAGATCGACGGGGTCGAGGTCACCATCAATGGCATCGCCAAAGGCGCCGGCATGATCGCGCCCGACATGGCGACCACGCTCGCTTTTATCTTCACTGACGCAACGATCGAGCCGGTTGCGCTGCGCGGCTGTCTCGATCCAGGGCTCGAGCAAAGCTTCAATGCAATCACCATCGACAGCGACACGTCTACCAGCGACACGCTGCTCGTCTTCGCCACAGGCGCAGCGGCAAGTTGCGGCGCTCCGCGCATTGCTGTGGCGGAGGACCCACGAGCTACTGCCTTCCGGTTGGCGCTCGCCCAGGTCATGCGCGAGCTTGCACTACAAGTGGTGAAGGACGGTGAGGGCCTGACCAAGTTCGTGACCGTCCGCGTGACGGGCGCAGAGAGCGACGAGGCTGCGCGACGCATTGCCCAGTCGATCGCCAACTCACCCTTGGTGAAGACGGCGATCGCCGGCGAGGACCCGAATTGGGGCCGCATCGTCGCGGCGGTCGGCAAAGCCGGCGAGGCCGCCAATCGCGACCGCATGGCCATCTGGCTCGGCGATATCCTGGTTGCGACGGAGGGCGAAGTAGCAGCGGCCTATCGCGAGGCCCAAGGCGCCGCCTATATGAAGAATGCTGAAATCTCGATCCGCGCCGATGTCGGCATCGGCCGGGGTACGGCAACGGTTTTCACCTGCGATCTAACGAAGGACTACATCGCCATCAATGCCGATTACCGGTCTTGATGAGGTCGCGACTTTCGGGGTGCGGATATGAATGAGGGAAGGACGCGCCCCATCATCCTTGTCGCCGCAGTCGCGCTACTCAACGAAGAGGGCAAAGTGCTGCTTGCAAAGCGCCCTCCCGGGCGCCCGCTCGCAGGACTGTGGGAATTCCCGGGCGGCAAAGTCGACCCGGGCGAAGATCCCGAGACGGCGTTGATCCGTGAGCTCATGGAGGAGCTTGGCATCGAGATCGCAAGAGCCGATCTTGTGCCTCTCACCTTCGCGAGCCACGCATATCCTGAGTTCCACTTGCTGATGCCGCTTTATCTCTGCAAACGTTGGGAGGGCGACATCGCCGCGCAAGAGAACCAGGAGCTTCTGTGGGTGAAACCCGACGAGCTCAGGCTCTACGACATGCCGCCCGCCGACGAGCCGCTCAAGACCAGCCTCCCCAACCTGATTTGAACTGCCAGAGACGCATGATCAGCAATCATTAAAGCCGGAATCGAGTTTTTTGCCGGCGTATGTGAAGGGCGAAGGATGCGCCCCAGGATCTCTCACTCTCTCGGAGCCCTGCTCGCTTCTGACCCAAAGCAGACGTCAGAGCTGTCACGGCTCAGATACGACGCGATGGAGAAGAATATCGGAAAATCTCTCAATCACGCCTATCAGACGCTCTTTGACCGAGCGCGAATTCTGTTCGAGACTAATGCGTTTGCATAAGACATTCTGAATTAAAGGGCTAAGCTGCCCTCCACCTCTCTCCTCCGCCCATTTTTCTCAGGCGTGCGCGGCATCAAAGTTCTCACTCTTGCGACAGTTCTTATTTTTGCGGGAACAACCTCGTCACAAGCTTGCAAGCATCCAGTCGAAGAGATCAAAGAGACTTTTGAGATGCCTAATAGTGAGTTCGAAATTCCAGCCGATCGGCGACGAACTCGTCCGCGTTTCCCGCGTGCGCCTCTATGGGGCGGAGTTCCGTCTCTGCGACCCGCGCAATCTTTACCCAGACGAGGATCGGGTGAGCTTCGTATTCGCCTCGGTGCGGGGCGAGGGAGACGACGCGCCGGAGCACAGCGGCGTGCTGGTCCAGTACGAGGATGCCGAACAATGCAAGCTCTACCGCAACCCGCTGATCCGGGAGGGAGCGTTCTTCCTGTGCAAATCGAATGTGCACCTGCGCTACTTTGCCGAGGGGTCGATGGACAGGCTGCTCGCCTTCGTCCGCCCACTTCTACATGCCGCAGCTCCACTACTGGCGTTACGAGGAGCTGCCGGGCGCCGACAGCTTCAGCCACATCGATCCCTCCGATCATGAAGGGCGCGAGCAAGCGTGGGCGGAGGTGAAGCAGAATTTGGCCGAGGAGACGGCCGAATGGGTGCCAAAGGGGCGCGAGCTCGTGGCGTTGTTCGAGCATGCGCGCCGCTCCGGCGGCGTCCTCCGGAGACAGGTGTTTGCCGTCGCGTACGAGGGTCCTATCGACTTCGACACCCTTTGCGACAGAGTGCTGGCGGGCGTGGACCAATATTGAGCCCTTTAGCATCGCTCCTTCAGTGCCAGGCCGCTTGGACGGTTGCGGGCTCGCTTGGGAAGTTCATGACCGTTGGCCAGGGGCTGCATTGCTGATCTCTTCCGGCATCACAAAGCCGGCCCCCGATGACCTGCCTCCAAACGCCCGATTTCTGTCAAAACCTTTGGCTCCCGAGCGATTGGTGAAGGAGCTCACCCAAGCGCTATCGGCGGCTCTCTAAGGACCTTCCGGGAACTGCGCCGTTGGCTCGTCAGTTTAAGGGTGCATCATTCGTGCGCACAGCACCGGGCGTGCTCTCGCTATGCACGTTCGGCCAATCGCAGCCGATCATCAATTTGTTGCGCACGCCTGGGATGATCGACCAGATCGCTCGCCCTTTGTTGGCGATCCGCCCGCGCCAGCAGCGATTTCCAGCTCCATCCTGTGGAAGAATTAGTCCGTACCGGGCTGCGCAATCGCCTTCTTGCATCTTTGCCCGAGGCTGATCACGCTCTCCTCCGCCCCCACCTCGCGCCAGTTACTCTCAATTTTAGGCAGCGCCTGCAATCGGCGAACCGAAGGGTAAAGGCGGCCTATTTTCTCGAGAGCGGCATCGCCTCAGTGGTCGCGATTGCAACGGGTTCCCACAGCCAAACTGAAGTAGCAGTTATTGGCTGCGAAGGCATAGTTGGGCTGCCCATCGTGCTGCGCGCTGACCGCCATGTGAGATCTTCATTCAGTCGGAAGGCCCATGGGCAATGTATCGAAGCGGCGGACCTCGTCAGCGTGATGAGCCAAAGCCCTACTCTTTCCGACGCGCTTCTACGTTTCGCTCACTTTTTCAGCGTGCAATCTGGATATACGGCCTTGGCCAACGCCCATGGGAAGGTTGAAGAGCGGCTCGCCCGTTGGCTTCTCATGGCGCAGGACCGCATCGCAAGCAAGGAACTCATTCTCACCCACGAGTTTCTCGCCCTTATGCTCGGAGTGCGTCGCGCTGGGGTGACCGTCGCCTTGCAGCATTTCGAGGTCAAAGGTCTCATCACGGCGGCTCGCGGCAGTATGAGATAACGGTGGGCAATCCCCACGACTGTCGATTGCGTGCGGTTGAATGTTGGCGGGAAGCAGAGTTCGCGCGAACCGCACCGGCCCGCGCAACACTAGAACAATTCGCCAAATTGTGGCTTGACCTCGCCGCTGCTTACGAGCGCGAACACGCGCTCTTGGAGAAATGGGGCGAGACGCCTGCGCCGATCAGCGCGATTTACCCGACCGCCCTAAGGTAACAGTCGCCCTTACTGTAGCCTTTCAATCTGCTCGATCGTCAGATTGCCGTCTTGCGTCGTGATCCTTGCATTAGCCCGAGCAGCGATGGTCAGCTCCTGCATCACGAAATCAATGGCTCTGCGCAGCGACCCAAAATGTCGTGCGTGGCCGTCCCAGTCCGGCGCAGCTTGCGAAATCTCATCTGCCGGTATCCAGTGTGCGTCGGCAGGAAGATCGAGTTTCACCATTGGCCTGGTATTAAGCGTTGCTTGGATACGTCGCCCCGTTCGGCTCCGTCTAGCATCTCAAGCAGGATGTTCAACTCATCAGGCAACGGTTGCAGAGAACAGTCGAGGCATTCCTTTAGGGCTCGCCCCAGGAATAGCGCTTGCTTGGGGAGATGTTGCATAACATTTCCTCCTCCAAATTTTTTTGCGCCCTTTTTTGCGACCTTATTTCAGCCTAGTCGCAACGCACTGGCCTCGCCTTGCGAGGTTGGGCAAACCCCCCAGATTTTTGTGCGTTCCCGTACAATCACTAAAAATTTCACTATTCCGGGCAGAGCATAAGACGCTCCTGGATCGTCGCGTTGTGTGGTTCTGCTAAATCTCAGTATTACTTGGGAGGCCCTCTCTAGGCTGAGCTCATTTCACATTCGATAACCGCGCTCGGCTTATGGCACAAAGCAGACGTTCACTGATCAATCGCAGCCAAACAAAATTAGTTGTCAGGCGTGGTCCAGTTTTTAGGAACATCACTATACCCCCCCATCACGGGGAGGTGTGTCAGTCATCTTTGGGCTTACGCGATTAGAAGGGAACGAGGCCTTGTCGCCCGCGGAATGCTCCGTCGTGTTCAGTGCCTCAGCGAGACGATGCGCGGCGCTGCCCGGTCGAAGTGGCTTCTGCTGACTGGGATCCGGCGCCCACCCGGAGAGATAGACGATCTCGAACGTGGCGCTGACGCGCCCGTCGGCCGTCGCGTGACGCTCGCGATAGATCGCCTCCGCCCGTGCAAGCGTCTTGCGCGACAACGGCGACTTGCTGCGCGCAAGCAGCACATTGCCGCCGCCGAGCGCGCGCACCTCGCGCATCAGCTCGCGCGGCGAGGGATAAACCACCGTCAGAGTCTCTGCGTCGGCAACGGGAAGGGCAAAGCCCGCTCGCTGCAAGAGCGCGCCGTAGTCCCTGACGTCGGCGAAGGGCGACACGCGCGGACTCGCGCCGCCTTCGGTCTCCGCCTCAGCCTCGAGCAGCGCCTGGCGAAGCTCGAGCAGCGCCCTCGCGCCGAGCAGCGCCGCTATGAACAGTCCGTCGGGCTTGAGCGCGCGCCTGATCTGGATCAGCGCGCCGGGGAGATCGTTGACGCGATGCAGCGCAAGACCCGAGACGATTAGGTTGAGGCTCGCATCTTTCAGCGGCAGCAGATCCTCGTCGCAGACCAGCGAGGGACCTGGGCAAAGTGCTGCGAGCGCAAACACGCTCTCCGCATAGATCACCTCGCGCACAGACTTGATCTCCGCCAGACTTCGCCCGAGCAGCCCGTGATAGGCGCCAAGATCGAGCGCAAGCGGTAAGGGCCGCAGCATCAGCTCTACGCGCTCGGCGATCTCGCGTGCGACATGGGCAAGCAGGAACTCGCGCGCTTCGATTTCATGCGCGAACCTGGCACGCCGCTCGCGCAAGAGCTTGCGGTCGAACAGGAGGGTTTCGTCGCTCATGGGGTGAGGCTGCTCCGCCCTTCCAACATCGCCGCTCCCGGCTCTATCATGGGGTCCATGGTGGGGGTTGAGCTTAGCGCAGAGGCGCGGCCTTCAGGCTCCGGCGCAACAACTTGGCGCAGGCCAGTGCGGACGCTGCTCGGCCAAGTCGCCGATCTGCTCTTGCCGCCGGTCTGCATTTCCTGCCGCGCGCGCATCGGCAGCCACGGCCTCCTGTGTGGCTCGTGTTTTGCCAAGATTGACTTCATTGCGCCTCCGATCTGCGCGCGGCTCGGCGTGCCGCTGCCATACGATGCCGGCGAGCCCTTGCTCTCGGCGGCTGCCATCGCCAAGCCTCCAGTTTACGACCCGGCCCGCGCTGCGGCGCGCTATTCGGCGACCATGCGCGAGCTGATCCAGAGCTTCAAATATCGGGATCGGCACGAAGGTCTTCCATTGTTCGGGCTTTGGCTGAAAAAGGCGGGAGCCGAGCTTCTTGCCGACGCCGACCTGATTATACCGGTGCCACTCTATCGCTCGCGCCTTTGGTGGCGGCGGTTCAATCAGTCGGCCATGCTCGCGCAAAGCGTGGGCCGGCTCGCCAGCGTTCCCGTCGACTGCTTCGTGCTCGCCCGCGTGCGGCGGACATCAAGCCAAGTCGGGGTTTCTGCCGAACAAAGGCGGAAGAATGTCGCCGGAGCGTTCAAGATGCTGCCGGCGCGCGCCGCCCGCGTCAAAGGGAAGAGCATCGTGGTGGTGGACGACGTAATCACTACCGGAGCAACGGCTGAGGCCTGCGCCCGGGCACTGAAGCGGGCGGGGGGTGCGCGGGTGGATGTGCTGGCTCTCGCCAGAGCCGTCGAGCCTGCCGCCTTCCTGCTTTAGGCTGCGCGCATAAAAACCCTTGCATAGAGCCGGTTAAGCGCCCAGTTACCGTCGTTGAGATTATTTTTGAGCATTTCAGAGGCAACGAATTATGTCGCGCATTCTCCTCTACACCACCCAGTTCTGCGGCTATTGCCGGGCGGCAAAGAATTTGCTGCGCGCCAAGGCCTCGACTACGAGGAGATCGATGTCGGCTTCGATCCCGACAAGCGTGCCGACATGGTTCAGCGCGCAGGCGGCCTTCGCACCGTGCCGCAGATCTTCATCCACGGCCGCCATGTCGGCGGCTATGATGAGCTCGCGGCGCTCGAGCGCGAAGGCAAGCTCAATGATTGGCTTGCCAACATGCTGGAACGTCTGCCTTGGGAGAGTTGGCTGAGGCCTCATAGCCATGAGTAGCGAGCGGCAGAGACGCTTTCGTGCCGGGCTGGTGCAGCTCCGCTCGGGCCGGGCAGTCGCGCCAAATCTCGACAAGGCCGAAGCCCTGATCAGGCGCGCAGCCAAAGGCGGCGCGCAATATGTGCAGACGCCTGAGAACACCGGGATCATGGAGCTCAAACCGGAGCTCGTGCTCGCCGCGGCCGAGAGCGAAGGCAAGAGCGCACTGCTCGCCTGGGCCAAGGCGCTCGCGCGCGACCTTGGAATTTGGCTGCATGTCGGCTCGATCGCCATCAAGCTCGATCAGACGCGGGTCGCCAATCGTTCTTATCTGATCGATCCCAAGGGCCGCGTCGCCGCGCGCTACGACAAGCTGCATATGTTCGATGTCGACCTTGCCGGCGGCGAGAGCTACCGCGAGTCGCAATATTTCTGTCCTGGCGCCAAGGCGGTGCTCGCCGATCTCCCCTTCGGCAGGTTGGGCTTGAGCATCTGCTACGACCTTCGCTTCCCCTCGCTCTATCGCGCGCTCGCTGCCGCCGGTGCCGAGCTCATCGCCATCCCGGCCGCCTTTACCAAGCAGACCGGCGAGGCGCATTGGCATGTCTTGACGCGCGCCCGCGCCATCGAGACCGGCGCCTTCGTGCTCGCAGCGACCCAAGGCGGCTTGCACGAGAACGGTCGCTCGACCTTCGGTCACAGTATCATCGTCTCGCCCTGGGGCGAGATTTTTGCCGAGGCAGGCGAGGAGCCCGGCGTGATCTTTGCGGATCTCGACCTTGCCGCTTCGGAGGAAGCACGGGCGCGCATTCCGGCGATCAAGCATGGCCGCGAATTCGAGATCGAGATTGCCGGGGAGGGGGTCGAACGGGCGAGGAGAGAGGCGTCGTGATCCGCTACGCGCTCGCCTGCGAAAAAGGTCACGAGTTCGAGGCATGGTTCGGCTCGATCAGCTCCTGTGACGAGCAACAGGAGGCGCGGGCGGTCACCTGCCCATCCTGCGGCAGCACCAAGGTGCACAAGGCGCCGATGGCTCCTGCCGTCAAGAGAAGGAAAGCTGAGCCCGCCGCGGCGCGCGAGGAGGGCGAGCGACGGAGGACGTATGCGTTCCTCAAGAACCTCAAGGCGCATCTCAAGGCTAATGCCGAGCATGTCGGTCCTGCCTTCCCTGAGGAGGCCCGGAAGATGCATTACGGCGAGGCCGAAGCGCGCAGCATCTATGGCGAGGCGACCATCGAGGAGGCCAAGTCGCTCAAGGACGAGGGCATTCCCGCGCTGCCGCTGCCGCCGCTGCCCGACGACCAAAACTGAGGGACCTTGCCTCGAGGTAACCTCTTATTGGGAGGCTTCGCGTACAAATTCCCGGCGAGATGCCCTGGTAAAGCCGCGAAGGGCCTCTATTTAATATGAAGCCGGGCGTTGGTTTCTGCGCAACCAGGGGCACTAAATGCACCTCTCAAGTTTTTCCCGAATTCGTAAGTATGCCTTAGGCCTCCTCGCCGCCCCGTTTTTGGCTCTTGCACTCGTACTTCCCGCAAGCGCTCAAACCGGAACCAAGCCTCCGACTGCGCCGACCGAGGCCGCGCCGGCAAGCCCCGAGGCTAAGCCCAACCGCCTTGGCGAGCCGAATGCGCCCGCTCCTGCCCAGCCCAAATCCGAAGGGGCAGCGACAGAACAGCAACCTAAATCGGAAGGAACTGCGACTGCGCAGCCCAAACCGGAGACGCCTCCTCCGCCCAAGCCGGCGGACTGGGCCAAGCACGAAGCAGCCGCCGCCGATTTGCAGCCCGGATCCCAAATCCTGATCAATATCGACAAGACGCAACAGGAGATGACCGTCTTCATCGACGGCGTCGAGCAATACTCCTGGCCGGTTTCGACCGGCAAACCCGGCTATGCGACGCCTTCGGGAAACTACACGCCAACCTCCATGAACGAGATTTGGTACAGCAAGCAGTGGGACAATTCTCCCATGCCGCATTCCATTTTCTTCATGAAGGACGGCCACGCCATCCACGGCACCCATGATGTGAAGTATCTCGGCAAGCCTGCCTCGCATGGTTGCGTGCGGCTTGCGCCGGAAAACGCACTCACGCTCTATTCCATGGTCGAGAAAACCGGGATGCAGAACGTGCAAGTCGTGCTGAGCGGAGAGACTCCTGGCGGCGAATACAAGGTCGCGAGTCCTGACCGGCGCTACGGTCCCGGTCCCGGCTGGTTCATCCCCGGCGACAATTATGGCAATTATTATGCACAGCAGGAGCCGCCGCGTCGTCGGCGTGGCCTTTTCGGACGGTGGTTCCAGCCCGACTACGGGCCGCAGGGTTATGCTGGCCCTCCAGGCTATTACCCGCCGCGCGGCTATCGCGGATATTAAAGTCTAGGTCCTGACAAGCGCCTTGTATTCTTCCTCCCCTCCCATCAGGGAGAGGGGTGTCCACGCTGCACAGCCGTCGTGAAATAATTCACGTCGGTGTCGGGCGAGAGGCTCCATTCGTCGGCGAGTGGGTTGTAGACCATGCCGGTTGTGTCGATGACCGCGAGGCCAGCAGCCTCTAACGCCGCTCGAAGCTCATCGGGCCTGACAAAACGGTCCCAATTGTGGGTGCCAAGCGGCAGCCAGCGCAGGATGAATTCAGCCCCGATGATGGCGAGCGCATAGGCCTTCAGCGTGCGGTTCAGCGTGGACAGCACCATGGCGCCGCCAGGCTCCACCAGCGGCGCGACGAGCTTCAAAAACGCCGGCACATCAGGCACATGCTCGACGACTTCGAGCAGGAGCACGGCGTCGAAGGTCCTGCCCGCCGCCGCGATCTCTTCTGCGGTCGCGGCCTGATAGTCGACTTTGACTCCTGCGCCTTCGGCGTGGGCCTTGGCAGCTTCGATATTCTCCGGGGCAGGATCGATCCCGGTGACCCAGGCGCCGATCCGGGCCAGAGGCTCTGAAACGAGCCCGCCGCCGCAGCCGATATCCAGGACTGAAAGGCCGGACAGGCTCGATGGCCCCTTCGGATCGCGGCCGAACCTCTTGCAGAGCTGGTCGCGTATATAAATGAGCCGTACCGGGTTGATGCGGTGCAGCGGCTTGAACGGACCCTTGGTATCCCACCAATCGCCAGCAAGCCTCGCAAAGCGCGCGATCTCCTCCCGATCGAGCGTGGCACTCTGATTATCAGTCATGCCCACCATGGCCCCTCCTTTTCCGGTGCGTGTCAAGCCGAGGGGCCGGAAGTCATTGCAGGTCGGGGCCCCAATCAGTATGAAAGACCCGCAAATTCCGGCCGGTCCCCAAAGGGCCGGCCCTCTTGTTGTATGGGCGGGGTAGGCTCTCGACCCGCCTTCCTTGGAGGGGCTCTTGTCCCTGTTGGTGCTCAAATTCGGCGGGACGTCGGTCTCCGATGTCGACCGCATCCGTAACGTCGCCGCGCATGTGAAGCGCGAGGTCGACGCGGGCCACGCCTGTGCCGTCGTGGTCTCGGCCATGGCCGGCCACACCAACCAGCTCGTCGCCTGGGTTGAGCAGGCCTGGGGCTTCAAGGAGCGTAAGCAGAACGGCAGCGAGGCTTCGGCCCACTATGACGGGCGCGAGTACGATGCCGTGGTGTCCTCAGGCGAGCAGGTCACCTCCGGGCTGCTCGCGCTCGTGCTCCAGTCGCTGGGGGTCAAGGCGAGGTCTTGGCAAGGGTGGCAGATTCCTCTCCATACCGATGCCGCGCATCGCGCCGCCCGCATCACCGGGCTCGACGTCGACGAACTTAAGGAACGGATGCTCGACGGCGAAGTGGCGGTGATCGCCGGATTCCAGGGGATCGCTCCCGGCAACCGCATCTCGACGCTCGGCCGCGGCGGGTCGGACACAAGTGCCGTCGCGCTGGCCGCGGCGCTTTCCGCCGACCGCTGCGACATCTATACCGATGTCGACGGCGTCTACACCACCGACCCGCGGGTCGTGCCCAAGGCGCATCGACTCGACAAAATCTCCTACGAGGAGATGCTAGAAATGGCCTCGCAGGGGGCCAAGGTGCTGCAGACCCGCTCGGTCGAGCTTGCCATGCAGAAGGGGGTGCGGGTGCTGGTGCGCTCGAGCTTCGATCCCCCCGATCTTAAGGGCAAGGGGAATGTGCTTGGAACCCTCGTTTGCCATGAGGATGAGATCGTGGAGCAGAACGTCGTCAGTGGAATTGCCTACGCCCGGGACGAGGCGAAAGTGACGCTACTCAAGGTCGCCGACAAGCCTGGCGTCGCGGCGCAAGTGTTCGTTCCGCTGGCCGAAGCCAATATCAATGTCGATATGATCGTGCAGAACGTGTCCGAGGACGGCAAATATACGGACATGACCTTCACGGTGCAGAGCGCCGACCTCGACCGGGCGCTCGAAGTCTTGCGCAATGCCAAGGATCGCATCGGTTATTTTGACTTGCGCGGCTCAACCGACATCGCCAAGGTGTCGGCTATAGGTGTGGGCATGCGGAGCCACGCCGGGGTTGCCGCTCAGATGTTCAGCGCGCTTGCCGAAAAAGGCATCAATATCGAGGCGATCTCCACATCTGAGATCAAAATCAGCGTATTGATCGACGCTGCCTATGCCGAGCTTGCGGTGCGCACCTTGCATTCCCTGTTCGGCTTGGACAGCCGCTAGCGGATTTCGCGCGGGCTAAGCGAAAGCTCCTTTAAAATGCCCTGATCGCCCCGTCGCCGGTCGGCGAGGACCTAAGAGTTATGGCCGTCTCTATTGGTGCCCCGAGACAGTTGCTCCGTCGCCTGCGCGAGGTCATGGCGCAGCGCGAGAGTGCTCAAGCGCGCCTCGACAAGGTGGCCGTGCTGATCGCCTCGAACATGGTCGCGGAGGTGTGCTCGATCTATTTGCGCCGTCGGGACGGCTCGCTCGAGCTGTTCGCCACCGAAGGCCTAAGGCCCGAGGCCGTGCACAATACGCATCTCAAGCCCGGCGAAGGCCTGGTCGGCCTCATCGCCCTTCAAGCCGAGCCGATGCAGTTCCCTGACGCCCAGCATCACCCGGCCTTCTCCTACCGGCCGGAAACCGGGGAGGAGATCTATCACTCCTTCCTCGGCGTGCCGATCCTGCGCGGGGGGCACACCATCGGCGTGCTGACCGTGCAGAACCGCACTATGCGGCAATATTCCGACGAAGAGGTCGAGGCGCTCCAGACCACCGCCATGGTGCTCGCCGAGATGATCGCCTCTGGCGGTCTCGGCGTCACCGAGGAAGAGGTCAGCGCCGAAACCCGCCGCGAGATGGCCGGGCGGTTCACCGGTCTTTCCATCTCCGAAGGCGTGGCGCTCGGCCATGTCGTGCTGCACGAGCCGCGCATCGTCGTTACCCGTCTGATCGCCGAGGACGTCGAGCTCGAGCGACGGCGCCTGTCCCAGGCCATCGAGGAGCTGACCGGTGCCATCGACGCCATGCTCGAGCGCGGCGATCTCGCCCGCGCAGGCGAGCATCGCGAAGTGCTCGAAGCCTTCCGCATGTTCGCTCATGACCACGGCTGGCGCCGCCGCCTCGATGAGGCCCTGCTCACCGGCCTCACCGCCGAAGCCGCCGTGCAGCGCGTGCGCAATGACACCAGAGCGCGGATGCTGCGCCAGACCGACCCGCACGCCCGCGAGCGGCTGCACGACATCGACGATCTGTCAAATCGCCTGCTCATTCTGTTGTCGGGCGGCGCCGGTACTGCGGCCGCCGGCAACCTGCCGCAAGACACGATCCTGATCGCCCGCACCATGGGTCCTGCCGAGCTGCTCGACTATGACCGCCAGCGCCTGCGCGGCCTCGTGCTGGAGGAGGGGGGCGCGGCAAGTCATGTCGCTATCGTGGCGCGCGCACTCGGGATTGCCGCCATCAGCCAGGTCAGTGGGGTACTCGAGACAGTCGAAGCGGGAGATGCAGCGATCGTCGATGCAGAGGGCGGCGAGCTGCATATTAGGCCGACGCAGGAGGTCGTCTCGGCCTACGCCGACAAGGTGAGGTTTAGGGCGAGACGCCAGGCGCAATATGCTGCCCTGCGCACGGTGCCCTCGGTCACCCTCGACAATGAGCGCGTGGCGATCCAGATCAACGCTGGCCTCCTGTTCGACCTGCCTCATCTCGATCAGTCCGGCGCGGATGGCATCGGCCTGTTCCGTACCGAGCTGCAATTCATGATCTCCGCGACCTTCCCGCGGCTTGAGCAGCAGACGCGCCTTTATAAGGCCATCCTCGACGCTGCCGGAGATCGCCCGGTCGTGTTCCGCTCGCTCGACGTGGGCGGCGACAAGGTGCTCCCCTATTTCCGCGGCTCCAAGGAGGAGAACCCCGCCATCGGCTGGCGCGCGATCCGCATGGCGCTCGACCGGCCGGCACTGTTCCGGACCCAGATCAGAGCGCTGCTCAGAGCCGCGCAAGGCCGCGAGCTTCGCATCATGCTTCCGATGATCGCCGACGTTTCCGAGCTCGAGGCGGCGCGCGCGCTCATCGATCGCGAGGTCAGGATCCTGTTGGGGCATGGGCGGCCTGAGCCGAAGCGGCTCTTGATCGGTGCCATGATCGAGGTGCCGGCTCTGCTCTGGCAACTCGACCGCGTGCTGCCCTTGGCCGATTTTGCCTCGGTGGGCTCCAACGACCTTATGCAATTCCTGTTCGCCGCCGACCGCGGCAATATGCGCGTCGCCGAGCGTTTCGATCCGCTCAATCCTGCGGCACTCAAGGCGCTCGGCCAGATCGTTGAAGCCGCAAACAAGCACAAGGTGCCCCTCACGCTGTGTGGCGAGATGGCGGGAAAGCCGCTCGAGGCCATGGCCTTGATCGGGCTTGGCTTCCGCTCGATCTCCATGGCGCCAGCCTCGGTCGGGCCGGTCAAGGCCATGATCCTCTCGCTCGATGCCGGCAGCTTGAAAGAGCGGTTGAATGAACTGCTCGCGAGCAAGGACACCTCGCTGCGCGAGGATCTCAAGCGCTTCGCGGCCGAAAAGGGCGTGCAGATTTAAGACGATGAGAGGTGCCCAGGCCACATTTCGATGTGCTAGTCTCGTGGAGCCTTGCAAACCCCATGCTGTTGGGCTTGTGTTAGTGGAGAATAGCGAGAGATGGGATCGGCGTTGTGATGCCGCCCAGGCCGCGCCTCGTGCCGGCAAGCCCACAGCCGGACGCCGCCGAGCGGTGCCTGCATGTTCACGGGATAGAAGAAATGCCAGCCGGCTATGATGCTGAGGTGGCGGAGTTGTTTCGGGACTTAAGAGCCGCAAGCGCTCTTTCCGAAGCGGACCTCGCAGCGAGATTAGGCACGCGCCCAGATGTGGTGCAGGCGCTCGAGCAGGGCGCACTCTATGCGCTGCCGCCTTGGGCGGAGACTTGCCGCGTGGTGAATGCCTACGGCGCGCTGCTCAATCTCGATGTCCGCCCATTGCTCAGGCGCATCTATGCCCAGCTTGAGGCGGGGATCGTCGAGCTGAGGCCGAAGGCTATGCCCGACGTTCCGGTGATGATGCCTCGCGACAATTCCGATTTCGCATTTAGGCCCGACAGCGGTTCCAGGCCTGACAGGCAAGCTGCGCCCTCCGGCAAGTCGCCGCTCGATATCGACTGGACGCCCGAGCCCGTTCCGACCCGGCCCCAAACTCCGCCTCCACCTCAACCAGCGCAAAAGCCGCAGGCTCCCCAGGCGCCTTGGCAAAATGCTTCTCCGGCGCCGCAATCGCGGCCGCGGGGGCCCTTGGCTCCCGCACCTCAGGTGCCCTGGACTGGCGGAGCGCCGCAACGTCCGGCAGGACCGCCGCAGCAGGCCGAGCGGCGTCCTGAGCAGAGGCCACCGCAAGCGCCGCAGGGGCAACACCCTCAGGGCCGACCCCTTCAGGGGCAGGCCCCGCAAGGGCAAGTCCCTCGCGGACAAGCGCCACAGCGGCCGCCCCAGCCGCAACCGCCCCAAGCCCGGCAACCTGCTCCGCCTCAACCGCCCAAACCGCGTGCCGAGTTCACGCCGCCTCCGCCGCCACTGCCTTCTGCCGCTCCCAGAGCGATCCCGGACGCGGCGATGGAAGAGCCGCCAGCGGTGGAAGAGAAACCGAAACGGAAGTCTGCGCTCTTGAAATGGGGCGTGATCGCCCTTCTTATCGCCATCATGGCCTTCGGCGCGTGGCTCGTGCTGCACAGCATGACTGGCCCATCAGTCGTCAAGTCTCCTACCACCGGCTCGCAACCTCTCGACCCGGACGACCCGAGAAGCCGTAAGGCCGACAAGCTGCAAGGCCCGTCTTAGCCACCTCAGGCCAAGTCTTCCTCGCCGTTCCGTTTCCTGCTTAGCCTAGACCATGACCACGATTCCCGCCGAGAGACTCGATAGACTCGTCGCCCGTTGGCAGACCGTGCAGGGCACGCTCGTCCAGGGCGTGGATCAGGACAGCTATGTCCGCCTCAGCCGCGAGTTCGCCGAGCTCGACCCGATCGTCGCTACCATCACCGCGCTGCGCAAGGCGACGCGCGAGCGCGAGGACTTGCAGCAGCTGATCGACGATCCGGCCTCCGATCCCGACATGACGACCCTCGCGGAAGCGGAGCTCGGTGAACTCGATCCCAAGATCGAGGAGCTCGAGCATCGCCTGAAGGTGCAATTGCTGCCCAAGGACGCCGCCGACGAGAAGAGCGCGATCCTCGAGGTGCGCTCCGGCACCGGCGGCGAGGAGGCGGCGCTGTTCGCCGGCGATCTGTTCCGCATGTATCAGCGCTACGCCGACCGCATGGGCTGGAAGGTGAATGTGCTGTCGGCAAGCGAGTCGGCGACCGGCGGCTACAAGGAGATCATCGCCAATATCACCGGCAAGGGCGTGTTCGCCCGGCTGAAATTCGAGTCCGGCGTGCATCGCGTGCAGCGCGTGCCCGAGACCGAGGCGCAAGGGCGCATCCACACCTCGGCCGCGACCGTCGCGGTGCTGTCAGAGGCCGAGGAGGTCGACATCAAGATCGACGACAAGGACCTGCGCATCGACGTGTTCCGGGCGAGCGGCCCGGGCGGCCAGTCGGTCAACACTACGGACAGTGCGGTCAGGATCACGCATCTTCCGACCGGGCTCGTGGTGAGCCAGCAGGACGAGAAATCGCAGCACAAGAACAAGGCCAAGGCGATGAAGGTGCTGCGCGCCAGGCTCTATGAGCTTGAGCGATCCAAGCTCGACGCCGAGCGCGCCCAGAATCGCCGCAGCCAGATCGGCACCGGCGACCGCTCCGAGCGCATCCGCACCTACAACTTCCCGCAAGGTCGCGTCACCGACCACCGCATCGGCTTCACCACGCACCAGCTGCCTTACGTGCTCGAAGGTGCCCCCGCGCTCGACGAGATCATCGATGCGCTCATCACCGACTATCAGACGCGCCAGCTCGCTGCGATGCAGGAGGAGGCCCATGCCTGACGCAAGCGGCCTGACCTTCGCCAAGGCCTTCGCAAAGACTGCCGGCGTGTTGCGGCAGGCAGGCATCGGCTCGCCGGAGCTCGATGCGCGGCTCCTGCTCTGCCACGCAGCAGGCCTTACACACGAAGCCACTATCGCGCGAGCGCACGGCGATCTCGGGACGGCAGCCGCCGCGCGGCTCGAAGCGTTGATCGCGCGCAGGCTCGAACGCGAGCCGGTCTCCCGCATCCTTGGCCTGCGCGAGTTCTACGGCCGCGCGTTCCTGGTCGACCGGCACACGCTAGACCCGCGCCCCGATACCGAGACGCTGATCGAAGCTGCCCTCGTCGATAAGCGAGGCTTGCACAACCACCCCCTCAAGCTGCTCGATCTCGGCACCGGCACCGGCTGCATCCTTATTACGTTGCTTGCGGAACTCCCCGAGGCTTGCGGGCTTGGAACCGATATCAGCACCGAAGCGCTCACAGTCGCGGCCGCCAACGCGCAACGACTCGGCGTGGCGAAGCGCGCAAGCTTCGTCTCCTGCGATTGGCTCGACGGCATCGACGGCAAATTCGACCTCATCGTCTCGAATCCGCCTTACATCCCTTCCACCGAGATCGCCGCCCTGGCAGAGGAGGTCGCCAGGCACGATCCTTGGTCAGCCCTCGATGGCGGCCCCGACGGGCTCGACGCCTATCGCCGCATCGCCGCCAGCGCCGGCCAGGTTCTCGCGCCGAATGGCAGAATTCTCGTCGAGATCGGCTGCGAGCAGGCCGATGCGGTTGTTGAGATCTTCAACCAGGCCGGCCTCGGCCTCGATGGAACACGAGCGGTCAAGCGCGACCTCGCGGGAAGACCCCGCGTGGTCATGGCCGAGGCGCCCCAAACCGGGCGAGCGGAGGGTCGCAGCCCAAAAAAGACACTTGGAAAATCGCCATGTTCGGATTAAGTTCATGGTCAGCGAAATGAAAATTCGGCATGGGCGCCCCAGGCGCCGGCCGGTTGCAACGGCAACAGAGCGGATTTCTCGTGAACCTCGATTGACAGGCGGCATGCCTCTCGGGACGTTCAGGAGTAGCTCAACCGCCCATCAGATTGAGGTTGTCTGGCGCTAGCTCTGAGATCGTAGGACGCGTGGCGCCAGAGTTTCGACTCATAACAAGGCAGCGAAAACGCGCGAAGTAGGACGACTGCTGGGCGGTCCGGCGTTTCCGGACGATGAGCCTGTTCAAGGCTTGGGCCCAGTCGTGAATTTGAGTGAGCAGGGAGAAGGGATGCGGCAATCGCCGCTTATCAGGTGAATAGAAGCCCATGAGGCAAGGACAGCAGAATCGCAGGGGCCGCGGCCGCGGTCGCAAGCCCCAAAATCCATTGGCGCGGAACTACGAATCGAACGGCCCCGATGTGAAGATCAGGGGCACCGCGGCGCATATCGCCGAGAAGTACCTGTCGCTCGCGCGCGACGCGCTCGCATCAGGCGACATGGTGACCGCCGAGAGCTATCTCCAGCACGCCGAGCACTACAACCGCATCATCATGGCGGCGCAGTCGCAGATGGGCGGGCATCAGGGCCATCAGGGCGAAGGGCCGAACGGCGGCGGGTTCCGCCCCCGCTGGAGCTCGGAAGCATCAGATGACGAAGGCGGCGAGTTCGATGGCGTCGAGGGCGGCGGAGACATCCGCGCCGGCGGCGGTGGCGGCGATTTCCGGCAGGGCGGCGGGGAGATGCGCCAGGGTGGCGGCTCTCAGGACCGCGAGCGCCATGAAGGCAATCGCGAGCATCACGGCGGCGGCCGCGAGCAGGGCGGGGGCCGGCGTCACGGCGGCAATGGCAGCGATGGCAACCGCGATCGCGACGCCAACGGCTCGGACCAGGCCGATCCCCAGCAGTCCGACGAGACCACTCCCGATCCGGTGAGCTAACGCTCTTTTCTGCGCTTCGTTTTTCGACGGCGTTGTCATGCCCGCGCAAGCGGGCATCCAGTAATCCCTGGTCTTAGTTTTCTCGGTGATCTCTCCCGTCTGACCCTCGTCATGGCCGGGCTTGGCCCGGCCATCCACGATTCGGGGGCAACCGGCCCGCCAGGCAAAAACCACCCCACGCATCGCCTGCGCTGTGACACACTCCGCGGACTTGCCGCAATGCAGGTTGCCGAGTTGCCTGATGCCCCACAGAAAAGTAAAGGCCATACCGGCCTGCGCAGCCTTGAAGACAACGCCCTGCTGCTGCTCGTCTTCGCGATATCGTTGGCCTTCGCTTGTATCCTGTGGCCGTTCTTCGGCGCGCTGCTCTGGGCGGCCGTGCTGGCAATCGTGTTCACGCCGCTGCATGAGTGGCTGTTGCACGCCATGCCGAAGCGGCAAAACCTTCCCGCTCTCGCCACGGTCCTGATCATCTTGACCTTGGTCATTCTGCCGTTGACGCTGATCGCAGCCTCGCTGTGCAAGAGGCCGCCAACTTTCATGAGAGCATGCAGGGGGGCTCGTGGAATCCCGGCGCGTTCTTCCAGCAATTCCTTGCCGTATTGCCGTCTTGGGCAACCGACCTTTTGGATCGCCTCGGGCTGAAAGACCTCGCTGCGGTGCAAGCGAAGTTGTCGGATGCTCTCGGCAAAGGCAGCGTGTTCTTTGCCTCGGAGGCCCTCGATATCGGGCTCGGCACCATCAACTTCCTCGTCAGCTTCGCCATCATGTTGTACCTGCTGTTCTTCTTCGTGCGCGACGGCGAGGGTCTGACGAGGCCCATTACGCACGCCATTCCGCTGCCGCCTGAGCAGCAGCATGCCCTCGTCGACAAATCGACCGCCGTCATCCGCGCGACCTTCAAGGGCAACCTGCTGGTAGCCGCGGTGCAAGGCGCTCTTGGCGGGCTGATCTTCTGGTTCTTGGGGATCAACGCGCCGGTGTTATGGGCCGTGGTGATGGCGCTTTGCTCGTTGCTGCCCGCGGTGGGCGCGGCCATCGTCTGGTTCCCGGTGGCGGTCTATTTCCTGGCGACAGGTTCATTTGGCAGGGCGTTGTGCTGCTGGCCTACGGCGTCTTCGTCATGGGCTTGGTCGACAACCTCTTGCGTCCGCTTCTGATCGGCAAGGGAACCCAGATGCCGGACTACCTCGTGCTGATCTCCACGCTCGGCGGCATCGCCGCCTTCGGTCTCAGCGGTTTCGTCATCGGGCCGGTGGTGGCGGCGCTGTTCATTGCGGTGTGGGACATATTCTCTCGTTCGCGGCAGAGCGCGCATGACGAAGGTAAAGAGTAAGCCTGTCGGGAGCTTGGGCCAAAATCCCCTTTTTCCCGGCTTTTGGCCTCGCTATATGTCCGCTAGGAAGCCCCGCTAAGAAGCCCTGAGGTGATCGCCGCAACCGGCGCTGCGCCAAGCGTTCGCCCGCCGATCCTCACTCTTGGCCCCATAGGGAAGCCGTCATGGATTTCGAGAAACTGTCAGACCGCCTCAAGGGATTCCTTCAAGCGGCGCAGACCATCGCTGTGCGCGACGGGAACCCGCAGATTGTGCCCGAGCACCTGCTCAAGGCGCTGCTCGACGACCCTGAGGGGCTCGCGGCCGGCCTCATCAATCGCGCCGGTGGCAATGCCAAGCAGGCGCTGCAACGCACCGATGCCGCGCTGGCCAAGGTGCCCAAGGTCTCAGGGAGCGGCGCCGCGCAGCCGCATATGACCCCCGCGCTCTCCCGCGTGCTCGACCAAGCCGAACAGATCGCGACCAAGGCGGGCGACAGCTTCGTCACCGTGGAGCGTGTGCTCCAAGCCCTCGGCATGACAAAGGAGGGGGAGGCCGCGCGCATCCTGCAAGACGCCGGC
>Ga0207708_10000812_pt1 | contig 23475 bp, 17 predicted proteins | sample KBSK5101metaG_FD_184340 | JGI IMG/M metagenome (GOLD analysis project Ga0207708, IMG submission 184340) | Corn, switchgrass and miscanthus rhizosphere microbial communities from Kellogg Biological Station, Michigan, USA - KBS K5-10-1 metaG... | ecosystem: Host-associated > Plants > Roots >...
CCGAGTCAAGCCGTGGTCTCGACACTCGCTCGCTGGCGCTCGCTGCTCGACCACCGGAGTTACGCCCTGGTCTCGACACTCGCTCGCTGGCGCGCGCTGCTCGACCACCGGCGCGCTGAAGCGCTCGCTGCTCGACCACCGGAGGTCACCCCCGGCGTGTGACGCGTGGGGCCTGTGAGGTTTTCCCGTACATTCGCCACCATGGCGACCCGTACGTCTTCCCCGGCGGCGTCGCGCAGCAAGAGCACCCCTGCGAAGGGGGGCTCGACCTCGCGATCCCGTTCGACGGGCAAGAAGACCACCAACAGGCGCAAGCCTGCGCCGAAGAAGCGTCCGGCGCCTCGGGCGGTGCGGAGCGGGCCGTCGCCGATCTACCGGCTGTTCGCCGCCCTGGGCGGTGTGGTCGCACGCGTCTGGCTGGGCGCGGCGCACGTCGTCGGGGGCGGGGTACGACGCGTGGGCAGCTCGGCAGGTGAGCTGGAGCCGGAGCACCGGCGGGACGGGGCCGGCCTGTTCCTGGTCGGGCTCGCCGTCGTCGTGGCCGCCGGCGTCTGGTGGCAGCTGCCCGGCGGGTTCTTCGACGCGGTACGCGGCGCCGTCGCCGGCTCGGTCGGCCTGGTGGCGTGGTTCGTCCCCCTCCTGATGGTCTTCGTGGCCTGGCGCAACCTCCGCGATCCCCAGCACAACGGGCCGGCGGGCCGGCAGGCGATCGGCTGGGCGGCGTTCCTGTTCGGCGTGCTCGGCATCGTGCACATCGCCAACGGCTCCCCGCGTCCCGAGCTCGGCGACACCCGCCCGCTGCAACAGGCGGGTGGCGCGCTCGGCTTCGTGGTCTCCAAGCTCCTGCTCGACCTGCTCGGCAGTCCGGCCGTCGCGATCGCGCTCTTGGTGCTGCTCTCCGTCTTCGGCGTGCTGGTGATCACCGCGACCCCTGTCTACCGGGTGCCGGCCCGGCTCGCGGCGCTCCGCGACCAGTTGCTCGGGCGCACGCCGCCGGAGCAGGCCAGCGCCGAGGAGGACACGACGGCGCTGCGGCGCAGTGGTCGCTCACGACGCCGGGTCGGCACGGCGGTCGACCGCGAGATCGACCCCGAGATGGGTGACCCGGCATACGACACGCCGGTGATCGAGGGTCGCGAGCTCTCCAAGCGCGGGCGCGGTCTCGACAAGCCCGACCACCGGGGGGACGGGCTCGACCACCGGGGGGACGAGCTCGACCGCCAGGGGGACAAGCTCGACCCCCGGGGGGCCGAGCTCCAGCCGCCACCGCACGACCCGCTGCCGGCCCGTGCCGAGCAGCTGATGCTCTCCGGCGACATCACCTACACGCTGCCGGCCGGCGACACACTCAAGCCGGGCAGCATGCACAAGCCCCGCAGCAAGGCGTCCGACGACGTGGTCGGCCGACTGACGCAGGTGATGGAGGAGTTCGCCATCGACGCGCAGGTCACCGGCTACACGCGCGGCCCGACGGTCACCCGCTACGAGGTCGAGCTCGGCCCGGCGGTCAAGGTCGAGCGGGTCACCCAGCTCTCCAAGAACATCGCGTACGCCGTGGCGAGCGCAGACGTGCGGATCCTCAGCCCGATCCCCGGCAAGTCCGCGATCGGCATCGAGATCCCCAACCTGGACAAGGAGATCGTCTCGCTCGGCGACGTGCTCCGGTCGCCCACGGCCCGCAACGACCACCACCCGATGGTGGTCGGGCTGGGCAAGGACGTCGAGGGCGGCTTCGTCTGCGCGAACCTCTCGAAGATGCCGCACCTGCTCGTTGCAGGTGCCACCGGTTCCGGCAAGTCGTCCTTCATCAACTCGATGATCACCTCGATCCTGATGCGCTCCACGCCCGACGAGGTGCGGATGATCATGGTCGACCCGAAGCGCGTCGAGCTGAACGCCTACGAGGGTGTCCCGCACCTGATCACGCCGATCATCACGAACCCGAAGAAGGCCGCCGAGGCCCTCCAGTGGGTGGTCCGCGAGATGGACATGCGGTACGACGACCTGGCGGCGTTCGGCTTCCGCCACATCGACGACTTCAACAAGGCGGTCAAGGCTGGCAAGGCGACCGTGCCGCCGGGCAGCGAGCGCAAGCTGGCGCCGTACCCCTACCTCCTGGTGATCGTCGACGAGCTGGCCGACCTGATGATGGTCAGTCCGCGCGACGTCGAGGACTCGATCGTCCGGATCACCCAGCTCGCCCGCGCGGCCGGCATCCACCTGGTGCTCGCGACCCAGCGCCCGAGCGTCGACGTGGTCACCGGCCTGATCAAGGCCAACGTTCCGTCGCGGTTGGCCTTCGCGACGTCCAGCCTCGGCGACAGCCGCGTGATCCTCGACCAGCCGGGCGCCGAGAAGCTGGTCGGCCAGGGTGACGGGCTCTTCCTGCCGATGGGATCGAGCAAGCCCGTGCGCGTGCAGGGGTCCTGGGTCACCGAGTCCGAGGTGCACGGGATCGTGAAGCACTGCACGGCGCAGCTGCAGCCGACGTACCGCGACGACGTCACCGTCCCGCAGCAGGCCAAGCGCGAGCTCGACGACGACATCGGCGACGACCTCGACCTCGTGGTGCAGGCCGTCGAGCTCGTGGTCTCCACCCAGTTCGGCTCGACCTCGATGCTGCAGCGCAAGCTGCGAGTGGGCTTCGCCAAGGCGGGGCGGCTGATGGACATCCTGGAGAGCCGCGGGGTGGTCGGGCCCAGCGAGGGCTCGAAGGCACGCGACGTACTGATCAAGCCCGACGACCTCGACGATGTGGTCGCTACCTTGCAGGGGGAGCAGTGAGCAGCCTCGAACCCCGGATCGTCCCCGACGACCAAGACCACGACCAGCACCACGATCCCGGTGACACGGGTCCCGAACCGAGCCCGCCCCTCGAGGTGGAGGTGCGCCGCAACGCCGCCGTCGCAGCCCTCGTCGGCGCGGCATCGTCCGCGATGGCGATCGCGTACATCACCCGTGCCGTGTCCACCGGGGGGGTTCTCGACTGGGTCTTCGGCCTGGTGCTCGGCGCCGTCGGCGTCAGCCAGCTGGTGTCACTCGTCGACTCCCGCACGCCATTGCTGGTCGCCGACGGGTTCGGCATCCGGCTGCGGCTCGGCCGCGAGTGGCGCGGACTGCCCTGGGACTCCCTCGAGCAGGTCGTCGTGGAGCCCCGCACCTCGCTGCTCCGCGACGGGCGGCTCGTCATAGCGCCGCGGCACCTGAACCGTGCGCTCGAGGGCCTCGACCGCAAGGCCCGGCGCCAGGTCGCGCTGAGCCAGAAGCTGTACGCCGCCCCGCTCGTGGTACCTCTCGGCATGACCACCCGGGTCTCCACGGACGACCTCGTCGCCGAGCTCGCGCGGCTCTCCCACGACCGCGCGACGGTGGTCGAGGTCGCCGGGTACGTCGCGCAGCCGGTGGAACCCGACCCCACGGAGACCGTGAGCCGCCGCGAGGAGATCCGGGAGACGCCCCGCCCGCCGGAGGAGCCCGTCGCCGACGGCGGCACCCCGGTCGAGGGCCACGAGCCGCGCACCCCGCGGCTGCGAGGTGGCCTGGGCACGATCGTGTCGCGCATCGGCCACGGACGGGCCCACGACATCGACGCCGACCAGCCGGGCGACCTCCCCGCAACGACAACGGCAACGACACCGGCAACGGCAACGGCAACGGCGTCAAGCTCGACGGAGCCGGCGCCGGCAACGTCCACCGCGCCGGCGAGCACTCCCGTGACCGTGCCCGACGCTGCACCCGAGGCGCCGGCCTACCCGCCGGCGGCGCTGCTCCGCGACGCGCGCCCGGCGGCCCGGATCGACGTCCGCCTGGACCAGCCGGCGTTGCGCACCGGCGCCGCACCCCAGATCCAGCCCGACGACGTCGGCCAGTCGCGGCGCGGGCTGCCCGAGGACGACGAGCTGCGCCGGCGCGACGAGGAGTGGGAGCGCGAGGGCGTGGTCCCGATTGCCCGGCCCGGCCACGCGGTCGCACCCCTGGTGATCGACGACTTCGCGATCGAGCCGGCCCTCGCGCCGGTGATCGGGCCGCGGATCGAGCAGGCGCGCACCCGGCTCGGGTTCGGCATCGACACGCTCAGCACCCGCACCCGGATCCGGCCGCACGTGCTGGAGGCGATCGAGGTCGACGACTTCGAGCCGTGCGGGGGCGACTTCTACGCCCGTGGGCACCTGCGCACGCTGTCGACCGTGCTCGGCCTGCCCGGGGAGGAGCTGCTCGCCGACTTCGACGAGCGCTACGCCTCGGCGCCGATCAACGCCCGCCGGGTCTTCGAGGCCGAGCTCGCCACCGGCATGCCGGGCGGCGTCAAGACCTCACTCGGAGGTCCCCGCTGGGGCCTGGTGATGGGCGTCGTGCTGGCCCTCGTGCTGGCCTGGGGCCTCGCGCGCCTGCTCACCGACTCCCCGGAGCAGGTGACCACGCAGAGCCCGGTGCTCAACGGGTCAGCCGGCCTGGCCCCCGACCAGGAGCCGATCACGTCGTCGTTGGGCACGCCGGTGCAGATGACGGTCAAGGCGGTCCGCGGGCCGTCCGACGTGCTCGTGCGCGACCGCAGCGGTGCCATCCTCTGGACCGGACACCTGACCCAGGGCGGGCACCGGCAGCTGTTCGGCACCGGTCCGTTCACGGTCCGCGCGGTGCACCCTGCGGCGGTCGACGTGTGGGTCGCGGGCAAGCCGAGGGGCCCCGTCGGCGACGGTGACCACGCAGCGAGCCGTAGCTTCCGCTGACAACGGCTCAGGGCCGGTTCGGGGAGCGGCGCTCCGTACGGGATACTCGGGTGCGATGACTGCCCCCACGACCGTCGCGCTGGTCACGCTCGGCTGCGCGCGCAACGAGGTCGACTCCGAGGAGCTGGCGGGGCGGTTGGAGGCCGACGGGTTCTCCCTGGTCGAGGACCCGTCCGACGCGGAGACCGTCGTCGTCAACACCTGCGGCTTCGTCGAGCAGGCCAAGAAGGACAGCATCGACACGCTCCTCGCCGCTGCCGACCTGAAGGGCACCTCCGGCACCCAGGCGGTGGTCGCGGTCGGCTGCCTCGCGGAGCGGTACGGTGACCAGCTCGCGACGTCGTTGCCCGAGGCCGACGCGGTGCTCGGCTTCGACGACTACCCCGACATCGCCGATCGGCTGCGCGGCCTCCTCGCCGGCGAGGCGCAGCACCCTCACACGCCGCAGGACCGGCGCAGGCTGCTGCCGATCTCACCCGTCGACCGGGCCGCGGCCGCCGGCGTCGTGGTGCCCGGCCACGGCCGATCGGTGGTGGAGCCGGTCGAGACCATCGGGGCCGGAGCGCCTGCCACCGGGCCGCGCACCGTCCGGCGCCGGCTCGACGGCGGGCCGATGGCCCCGCTCAAGCTCGCCAGCGGGTGCGACCGGCGCTGCTCGTTCTGCGCGATCCCCAGCTTCCGCGGCTCGTTCGTCTCCCGGCGGCCGGTGGACGTGCTCGCCGAGGCGCGCTGGCTGGGCGAACAGGGCGTGCGCGAGCTGTTCCTGGTGAGCGAGAACTCCACGTCCTACGGCAAGGACCTCGGTGACCTCCGCCTCCTCGAGCGACTCCTGCCCGCCCTCACCGAGGTCGAGGGTGTGGAGCGCGTTCGCGTGTCGTACCTCCAGCCGGCCGAGACCCGGCCGGGCCTGGTCACCGCGATCGCGGCCACTCCCGGTGTGGCGCCGTACTTCGACCTCTCCTTCCAGCACGCGTCCGGCCCGCTGCTGAGGAGGATGCGCCGGTTCGGCGACTCCGACGGCTTCCTGGCGCTGCTCGAGCAGATCCGCTCGCAGGCGCCCGAGGCGGGCGTGCGCTCGAACTTCATCGTCGGCTTCCCCGGCGAGACCGAGGGCGACCTCGCGACGCTGTGCTCGTTCCTCGAGCAGGCCCGGCTCGACGCGATCGGCGTCTTCGGCTACTCCGACGAGGACGGCACCGAGGCCGCGTCGTACGACGCGAAGCTGGACGCCGAGGAGGTCCGCGACCGGGTCGAGCACGTCACCCGGCTGGTCGAGGAGATCACGGCCCAGCGGGCCGAGGACCGGATCGGCGAGCAGGTCGAGGTGCTCGTCGAGTCGGTGGCGGACGACGAGGTGGTCGGCCGGGCCGCACACCAGGGTCCCGAGGTCGACGGGTCGACGTACCTCAGCGAGCGAGCGGCGGTCGGAGACATGGTCCGGGCAGAAGTCGTCGGCACCGACGGGGTAGATCTCATCGCGAAGGCCACACCATGAACGCCCCACGAAAGACCGAGACCGGGGCCGTGAGCAACTGGAACGTCCCCAACGCGCTCACGACCCTGCGGATCGTGATGGTGCCGTTCTTCGGCTGGGCCCTCCTGCACGACGGGGGCGACTCCAACGCCTGGCGCTGGGTCGCGTGGGCGCTCTTCGTGGTCGCGATGATCACCGACAAGGTCGACGGCGACCTGGCCCGCAAGCACAACCTGATCACGAACTTCGGGAAGATCGCCGACCCGATCGCGGACAAGGCGATGACCGGCATGGCGTTCATCGGGCTCTCCATCATCGGGGAGCTCTGGTGGTGGGTCACCATCGTGGTGCTGATCCGCGAGCTGGGGGTCACGATCGCCCGGCTGTCCATCGCCAAGCACGTCGTGATCGCGGCGAGCCAGAGCGGCAAGCTCAAGACGCTCACCCAGGTGTTCGCCCTGGGCGGGTTCATCGGCCCGTTCAAGCACCTCTCGGGTGCCTGGGAGGTGCCCGGTGACGTGGTCTGGTGGGTCTCGGCCGTCCTGATGGGCGTGGCGGTGGTGCTGACGATCACGTCCGGGCTCGAGTTCGCCCGCGACGCCGTCAAGCAGAGGCGTGCGGCAAGGGCCGTTCACTGAGAGCCGGGAGCCCGTCGATGCTGGTCGCGTTGCGCTCCGCCCAGTACCTCTCGTAGTACGCGTCGTCGCGACGCTCCTGGCTGCGGTCGAGGAGGTCACGGTCGCCGACGTAGTCCATGAGCGGCACCGAGTAGCCGCAGGAGTCGGCGATCCGGTCGCAGGTCACGACGACGATCGAGCGCTGGCCGATCTCACGGGGCTTGCCGAACAGCAACCGGAGCTCGGCGAACTCCGGCTCGTCGTGCATCACCACGCGACCCGTGCCCTGCAGGCGGACGATGGTGGGTGGTCCCTCGAACGCCATGAACATGAGCGTGATCCGGCCGTTGTCGCGCAGGTGGGCGATCGTCTCCGCGCCGCTGCCGGTGTAGTCGAGGTAGGCCACGGTGGTCTCGTCGAGGATCGCGAAGGTGCCCGCCATGCCCTTGGGGGAGGCGTTGACGTGGCCGCCCTCGCCGGGAGCCGTCGCGACCACGAACACCGGCTGCGCGAGCAGCCAGTCGTGGAGCCGCGTGCCGATGCGCTCGTGGACCTTGACCATGCGTCGATGCTCCCACCGCACCAGCCGATGGCGGTGAGCGGCTCCGTGCCGCGCGGCAACTCTGTCAGTCCCCGACCGCTGCCTCCGCGTCACGCAGCGCCATCGCCGCGCCGACCAGCGCCAGGTGCGAGAACGCCTGCGGGAAGTTGCCGGCCATCCGGTCGTGGACCACGTCGTACTCCTCGCTGAGCAGCCCGAGGTCGTTGGCCAGCCCGACCAGGTGCCGCATCAGCCGGCGGGCGTCCTCGATCCGTCCGGCGAGCGCGTAGGCCGAGACCAGCCAGAACGAGCACGCCACGAAGGGGCACTCGTCGCCGGACAGCCCGTCCACCCCGGACTCCGTGCGGTAGCGCAGCAGCAGCCCGTTGCGCAGCAGGTCCTGCTCCACCGCCTCGATCGTGCCGAGCATCCGCGGGTCGTTGCCGGCCACGAAACCGACCTGGGGAAGCACCAGCAGCGACGCGTCGACCTCGAGGGTGTCGTAGTGCTGCGTGAACGTGTTGCGCTCCGCGTCGTACCCCTGGCCGATCACCTCGGCGCGCACCTCGTCGCGCAGCTCGCGCCAGCGGTCGACTGGCCCCTCGAGCCCGTGCTCCTCGACGGCGCGTACGGCGCGGTCGAAGGCGACCCAGACCATGACCCGGCTGTGGGTGAACTTGCGCAAGGGTCCGCGGATCTCCCAGAGCCCGTTGTCCGGCTGGTCCCAGGTGTCGGCGAGCTGATTGACCAGCGTGCGCTGCAGAGCCCAGCTGTCGTCGGTCTCCTTGAGGCCGGCGCCGCGGGCTTGGTGGAGCGCGTGCATGACCTCCCCGAGCACGTCTGTCTGCCGCTGCTCGACGGCGCCGTTGCCGATCCGCACCGGGCGGCTGCCCTCGTAGCCGGCAAGGTGGTCGAGCTCGCGCTCGGGGAGGTGCCGGCCGCCGTCGACGGTGTACATGATCTGGAGGTCCTCGGAGTCGCCGGCCACCGCCCGGAGCAGCCAGCCGCGCCACAGCTTCGCCACCTCCGAGCGTCCAGCCGCCAGCAGCGCGTCCAGGGTGAGCGAGGCGTCACGCAGCCAGCAGTAGCGGTAGTCCCAGTTGCGTACGCCGCCGAAGTCCTCGGGCAGGCTGGTCGTGGGGGCGGCGACGATGCCGCCGGTCTCGGCGTGAGTCAGGCCCCGCAGCGTCACCAGGCTGCGCACCACCTCGGTGCGCCACGGGCCGTCGTACGAGCACTCGTCTGCCCAGGCCTGTTGCTCCTCGATCGTCTCCTGGATCCGGCCGTCGAACTCCAGCAGGCGCGGCACCGGCAGGTGCGACGGGATCCACGTGGTCGAGAAGGTCAGCACGTCACCTTCGTTGACCACGAACTCGTCGCGGTGGCTGCCGTCGACCGCCAGCGGCAGCCGCGGCCCGCGGAGCACCAGCTTGTCTGGGCCGGCGATCGCCACGATCAGCTCCCGGTCGCCCCGTCGCTCCCGGTGCACCCACGGCCGGATCCGCCCGTAGTCGGGGCGCACCACCCACTCGTGGACCATCCGCATGCTGCCCTCGACGCCGGTGATCCGGCGCACGAGGTCCGCCCGCTTGTCGTTGGCCGGCATCAGGTCCGTGACCACGACCGTGCCCCGCCGCGATGTGTAGGTGGTCTCGAGCACGCCGGTGTCCCCGACGTACCGACGCGTCGCCGCGTGCCTGCCCGCCGGACCGATCAGCCACCGTCCGTTGTCCGGGTCGCCCAGGAGGGCTGCGAAGCACGCGTGGGAGTCGAAGCGGGGCAGGCACAGCCAGTCGATCGAGCCGTCCCTGCCTACGAGCGCCGCTGTGTTCCCGTCGCCGAGGGCCGCGTAGTCCTCGATCGGCAGCGCCATGGGCCTGAGGCTATCCGGACCGATGTCATCCGCTGCCGCGACCGTGCGTGTCGTCCCCCGCGTGGACCCGCCGCGGCACTAGCATCCTTGCCTCGTGACACTCCTGCGCCGCGTCCACTTCCCCCTGCTGGCGCCCCTGGTCGCAGCGGGCCTGGTGGTGGTGCTGGCGCTCGCCCTGGTGCCGCCCGCGGAGGCCGCCGCCAAGCCGCCGAAGAAGTGCCTGAACAAGCACTACGCGCGCCAGCACCCGAAGGCGTGCACGCCGAAGCCGAAGCCGCGACCGAAGCCGAAGCCGGTGTGGAGCCCAGGCCCCGCCACCACGTTCAACTACCCGTTCGCGACCGCCGCCAAGCGCAACGCGATCCGGCACCGGGTGCTCAAGGCGGTCAAGTACACCCCTCGCGGCGCCCGGATCCGGCTGGCCACGTTCAGCTACGCCGACGCCAAGATGACGCGGGCGCTGATCAAGGCGCACAAGCGCGGGGTAAGTGTGCAGCTGCTCGTGAACCGCGACAAGGAGCGCCTTGGCCCGACGTACCACAGGCTCCAGCGGGCGCTCGGCGACCGCCGAAAGCCCCGACACGGGATGTCGCCGGCGGAGGTGAGCTTCGCCCGCTCCTGCCTGCGGTCGTGCCGCGGATCCAGAGGCAACCTGCACTCGAAGATCTTCCTGTTCAGCCAGGTCGGGCACACCCGGTGGGTGAGCATGGTCGGGTCGGCCAACCTCACGAGGAAGGCCGCGAGGGGCCAGTGGAACCACATGGACACCCTCGTCGGCGAGCCCACGTATGTGCGCCTGGGGATGCTGTTCAACCAGATGAAGGCCGACCGCCGGCCGGAGCACCCGATCTGGAAGTTCCGCGCGGAGAGCGCGGTGTACTGGGCGTTCCCGCACGCGATCGCCGACCCGCGCCGAGACCCGATGGTGCGCGTGCTCCGCCGGATCAGCTGCCGGGCGACTCCGCACACCGGGATCCCCGTTCGCAAGGCCCGGGCCAAGACCGCAAGGAAGAAGCCGGGGCACGCCTCGAAGGCGCACCCGAAGACGAAGACGAAGAAGCAGACACCGGCGCCCAGGCCGATCACCCGCCGCACGGTGATTCGGATCGGCATGTACGCGTGGTTCGACGACCGCGGCAACTACCTGGCCCGCGAGGTGCGTCGCAAGTGGAACGCGGGCTGCAGCGTCAAGGTCGTCTACTCGGTGCTGAACAAGAAGGTCAAGCGGATCCTCTTCAACCCGAGCGGGCGCGGCCGGATCCCGATGCGCCGCGTCGTCCGCACCAACGAGCTGACCGGCGAGGTCGTGGACTACAACCACAGCAAGTACCTCGCGATGAGCGGCACCTACCGGCAGAGGGGCCACCGTTTCGTGTGGTCCGGGTCGATGAACTTCACCGGGTTCGGCCTCTACTGCGACGACCTCGTGTTCCGGCTGCACGGGAAGCGGGTGGTCAGGGCCTACTTTCACAACTTCCACCGGGTATGGCGCTCGCCGAAGGCAAGCCGGCCGATCCCCACCCGGGCTTTCGGCACGCTGTCCCGGCTCGCGCCGGTGCCCGGGGCCGCCGGGCTGAGCGGGGTGGCCGGGCTGAGCGGGGTGGCCGGGGTCGCGCCCGAGACCGACGAGCTCGAGAGCCCGGAGCTCGGCGTCGGGGAGCTGTCCGGGTTCGACCAGGACTGACAGGCTGGCGGGCATGGACGCCGCCACCGTCACCGCCGACCTGCACGCGCTGCTCGTGGAGCGAGGGGAGACGGTCGCCTCGGCCGAGTCCGTGACCGGCGGCGGCCTCGCCGACCTGCTCAGCTCGACACCCGGCGCCTCCTCGTCCTACGTCGGCGGCGTGGTCGGCTACGCGACGTCGGTGAAGGTGAAGGTGCTGGGCGTGCCGGTCGGCCTGGTCGAGCGCTACGGAGTGGTCAGCGAGGAGTGCGCCGGCGCGATGGCGACCGGCGCACGCGACGTGCTCGGGGCGACCTGGGCCGTGTCGACCACCGGGGTGGCCGGCCCGACCGAGCAGGAGGGCCAGCCGGTCGGCACCGTCTTCGTGGGCATCGCCGGCCCGGGCGGGGTCACCGTGTCGGAGCTGGCGCTGGACGGCGATCGGGACGCGATCCGTGCGCAGACCTGCCTGCTGGCGCTGGACCAGGTGCTCGCGGTGGTGGGCGCGGCCTAGCCGGAGTCGGGGCGAAATGCAGGGGCCAGGGCGTGCGATGCTCCCACCATGGGAGCCGACGAACGACTTCTGAGCCTGGCCGGCGAGCTGTACGGCGGGTTGCCGGCCGATTTCACTCCGCAGCGCGCCGCGGCGGAGAAAGCCGCCAAGGCCGACGGTGACAAGGACCTCGCCGCCGCGGTCAAGAACCTGAAGAAGCCGTCGGTGGGTGCCTGGGCGGTCAACCTGCTGGTGCGCCGCGAGACCGAGCAGATCGACCAGGTGCTCACCCTGGCCGAGTCCCTGCGTGCCGCCGCCGCGGCGCTCGACGGCGCGGAGCTGCGGGCGCTCACCAAGCAGCGACGCCAGCTCACGAGTGCCCTGAGCACGCGTGCCCGTCAGCTGGCCCTCGAGCACGGCAACCGGCTCACGCAGGCCGTCGCCGACCAGGTGGAGGGGACGCTCAACGCCGCGATGCTGGACGCCGGCGCGGCGGACGCCGTGCGAACCGGGATGCTCGTGACCACGCTCAGCGCCACCGGCGTCGACGAGCAGTCCTGGGCGTCCGCAGTCGCCGTGCCGGAGGCGCTCGGCACCCGGATCACGCCAGCGGAGCCGGCGCCCGGCCCGGCCCTGCACGTCGTACCGGAGAACAAGCGGCTGCTGCGCGAGACGGCCGAGGAGGCGCTGTCCGAGGCGGAGGCCGAGGTGAAGGCGGCGACCAAGGCCGCGGCGAAGGCGGAGAAGGCCGTCGCCGACCTGCAGGGCAAGCGGTTCCAGCTCCGCAGCGAGATCGACGAGCTGCAGCGCCGGATCGACGCGCTCGAGAACCGGATCGAGGGCCTGGACGACGACCTCGAGGTTGCCGAGCAGGACCACGAGGACGCCCTCGAGACGGTCGGGGAGGCCGAGACCCGCCGCGACTCCGCCCAGAAGGCCCTCGACAAGCTCGCCTGATCCACCGACACGTCAGTCTTGGTTGCCAGAAACGCGCCGACACGTCAGCCGAGCCAACCAAAGCTGACCTGTCGGCGATGTCCGGCCAACCCGGAATGACCTCTCGCGGGACTAGTCGGCCCAGGCCTTGGAGCGCTCGACGGCGTCCTTCCACTTCTCCCAGCGGGCGTCGGCGTCGCCGCGGTCGCCGGCCGGCTCGAAGCGGTGGTCGAGGCTCCACGTGCCTCGCAGCTCCTCGTACGACGACCAGACGCCGGTGCCGAGCCCGGCCATGAACGCGGCGCCGAGTGCCGTCGTCTCCACGATCTTGGGGCGCTCGACCGGCACCCCGAGCTGGTCGGCCTGGATCTGGCAGAGCAGGTCGTTCGCGGAGGCGCCACCGTCGACGCGCAGCGACGACACGGAGGGCCCTGACCCATCGGCCTCGATCACGTCGCGCACCTCGAACGCGATCGCCTCCAGCGTCGCGCGCACGATGTGCCCGCGCGTGGTGCCGCGGGTGATGCCGAGGATCGTGCCCCGGGCGTGCGGGTCCCAGTGCGGCGCGCCGAGCCCGGTCAGGGCGGGCACGAACACCACGCCCTCGGTGTCGTCGACGGTGGCGGCGATCGCCTCGCTCTCCGCCGCCGACCCGACGATCTGCAGGCCGTCGCGCAGCCACTGCACCGCGGCACCGGTCACGAAGATCGCGCCCTCGGTCGCGTAGACGAGCTCGTCGTCCGGGGTGCGCCAGGCGGCCGTCGAGAGCAGCCCGGCGTCGGAGCGGACGATCGAGCCGCCGGTGTTGGTGAGGATGAAGGAGCCCGTGCCGTAGGTGCACTTCGAGTCGCCCTCACCGAAGCAGGTCTGCCCGAACAGGGCGGCCTGCTGGTCGCCGGCGATGCCGGCGATGGGGAGCTCGAGGTCGAGGAACGCCTGCGGGTCGGTGGTCGCGAGGTCGCCCCAGTTCGGGACCAGCTCTGGGAGCGCGTCGCGCGGGACGCCGAAGAGGGTGCAGAGCTCGTCGGACCAGTCGCCCCGCTCGAGGTCGAACAGCAGCGTGCGGCACGCGTTGGAGACGTCGGTGATGTGCCAGGTGCCCCGGGTCATCCGGGCGATCAGGTAGGAGTCGACGGTGCCGATCGCATAGCGGCCGGACTCGACGAGCGCCCAGGTGTTCGGTTCGTTCTCGGCGAGCCAGACCAGCTTGGTGCCGGAGAAGTACGGATCCAGCCGGAGGCCGGTCAGCTCGCTCACTCGCTGCTCGTGGCCCTCGTCGCGGAGCCTGCCGCAGATCGCGGCGGTACGACGGTCCTGCCAGACGATGGCGCGGCGCGGCGAGCCGAGCGTCTCGCGGTCCCAGAGCAGCACCGTCTCGCGCTGGTTGGTGATCCCGATGCCCCTGAGGTCGGCTGCGTCACCGTCCCAGGCGACCAGCACGGCGCGGGTGGCCTCGAGTGTGGCCTGCCAGATCTCCTCGGGGGAGTGCTCCACCCAGCCGGGCTTGGGAAAGTGCTGACTGAACTCCTCGTAGCCCTTCGCCGCGATCCGTCCGTCGCGGGTGACCACGAGCGCGGTGACGCCCGTCGTACCCGCGTCGATCGCCAGGATCGTCATCGCTCGCCCCGGATGATCGCGAGCACCACCTTGTCGACCCAGGCCGGTTCCCTGCCCTGGTCGACGCGCATCTCGTAGTTCTCGCTGCCGACCCACGCGTGGAAGTCGTCGTGGCCCTTGGCGCGGGCGAGCTGGTCGAGCTCGGCCGACAGCTCCGGGGTCAACGGCACCTTGTCCTCCTCCGTGGAGGCGGTCAGGAAGAGGTCGTTCAGGTCGAGCAGCCGGGCGAGCTCGGTGACCGGCGCGGCATGGTCGTCGACCCGGAGGTCGACCGCGACGTCGTCGAGTCCGCCGTAGCCGGCTCCGTCGCGTACGACGAGCAGTGCCGCCGACTGGCGTCCACGTCGGTCACCCCCGGCGTCGTCGCCGGCCCTGAGCGCGGCGAGGAGACGTCGGGCGAGCGGCTGGTCGACCGTCGAGTCCCAGGCCGCCTTCATCTCCTCCACCACCTCCGGGCCGACCAGGATGTTGCCCTGGATCGCGACGCCGTCGCCGGTGACCCCACCCGCCCAGTCGAGGCAGTCGGATCCCGTGTGGGTCGCCGCTCCGCCGTCGACGTCGACCAGGCCGACCTGGCGGTCCTGGCGCTTGTCGTCCTCCTCCAGCAGCCGCTGGAGGGCTACCCCCGCGGTCGCGCCCTCATCCATGTGGGAGAGGGCCAAGCCCTTGTAGGCGACGTTGGCCTCGGCCTGGGTGGCGATCGCGCCGACCCCTGCCACGGCGGCCGGTACGGCGGAGCCGACGGCGAGGAACTTGGAGGCGACGGCCACGCCCCACGAATCACCATCGGCGGAACGGCCCACGATCGAGAACGTCATTTGGGGTCCCCGGCGCGGCGCGAGCGGAGCGAGTGGCGTGTTGGGGTGCTCATGGGCTCAACCTAGTGTCGAGCGCCTCGCACTCACGAGCCTGGATCGGCGGCCGCGTCGACGAACACGCCGTCGCGCAGCACCGGCACCACCGAGCTGGCCCCGACCTCGGCAGCCACGTCGACGTCGGCACCGAAGCCGAGCGCGTCAAGCTCCTGGCCGCCGGCGCAGTCGTGCAGTGCCGCCGCCAGGTCCGTGCCGATCGCCTCGTACGTCGCCCGGGCGGCCCGCGCCTCGGGCGAGAACCCCGGCCGACCGCCCGCCGCCAGGGCCGAGAGCACCGCGCCCGCACCCCAGAGATCCTCCACCGCCGGGCGCAGGGAGTCGTCGGGCCAGCGCTCGCCGGCCGCGACCACCGCCACGCGGGCCGGGTGCGGGAATCTGCCGTCCAGCCAGTCCGCCACGGCCTCCGCGTTGCGCAGGCAGGCCGCCACGCAGGTCGTCGTACCCGAGGCGAGGCGGCGCGCGATCGTCGAACCGTTCGGCGACGGCAGCACGACAGCCCCACCCGACGGCGGGTGTGCGCGCATCTCGGCGGGGGAGAGGCTCACCCGGCCGGTGCCCGTCTGGGAGCGGCCCACCGCGAGCACGGCGCCGTGCCGTTGCGCGAACGCGACCGCGGAGTCGTCCCGCCAGGGGTACGGGAGCACCGTCGCGCCGATCTCGAGAGCCACGGTCACGGAGGTCGCAAACGACAGCACGTCGACCACTACGGCGACGTCCGCCTCGTCGGCCAATGCCTCCACGCCGGCCGTCCCCCAGTCAAAAAGCGTACAAAAGGGACGCTGCCGGTGACTCGCAGGTATCCGCACCTGCACAACTCTGTCAGCCCGAGACATCGCATTTGGTTGTGAGGACCCGCTGCGACCCGGAAGATGTGTTGGTGTTGTCCCGCCTCGGCTTTCCCGCGATCGGCCAGCACCGGCTTTTCGTGACCGCGATCGGGATCGACGCCCTCGGCAGCGGTGTCTGGATGCCGCTGTCCGTCCTGTACTTCGTCCGGGTCCCCAACCTGAGCCTCTTGCACGTCGGCGTGGCCCTCTCGGTCGCGGCCGCACTGTCCTTCCCGCTGGCCCTCGTGATCGGCTCGCTGGTCGACCGGTACGACGCCAAACGGGTGCTCCAGGGCGGCAACCTGCTCCAGGCGGTCGGCTTCGCGGCGTACCCGCTCGTGCACTCCCTCCTCGACGTCACCCTGGTCGTCGCGATCGCCGCGCTCGGGCGCACCGCGTTCTGGGGGTCGTACTCCCCGATGGTCGCGGCGGTGTCCGAGACCGGCGAGCGCGAGAAGTGGTTCGGCTTCCTCGGCGCGCTGCGCAACTCGGGGTTCGCCGTCGGCGGCCTGTTGGCCGCGGCGGCGATCACGGTCGGCACCGACGAGGCGTTCCACGCCGTCGTCCTGCTCAACGCGGCCAGCTACGTGTTGGCGTTCGTGCTGATGTTGCGGGTCGAGGTGCACGGGGTCCGCCGCGACGCGGCCCGCCAGCGACAGGGCGGCGGCTGGTCCGAGGTCGCCCACGATCCCGGCTACCGCTGGCTGGTCGGCGCGAACTTCGGCTACGCGATGGGCTGCCTCGCACTCAACGTCGTGATGCCGGTCTACATCGTGCACAGGCTGGGGCTCCCGGGCTGGGTGTCCGGTGCCGTCTACGTGGTCAACACGGTGCTGATCGGCGTCGGCCAGGGTCTGATCGTGCGCCAGATGACCGGCTCGGTGCGCTGGCGGATCGTGGTGCGCGCGGCCGGCCTGATGATCGTCGCCTTCATGCTCCTGTACCTCGCGGGCGACCTGCCCCCCGACGCGGCGATAGCGGTCGTGCTGGGGGCGGCGGTGGTCTACACGCTGGGCGAGATGGCCGGCGGGCCGGTCCTCGCGGCCCTCGCCGCCGAGTCACCAGCGGCCCACCTGCGGGGCCGCTACCTCGCGGTCTACCAGCTCTCCTGGAACGCTGCCTCCGCCGTCGCGCCGGTGCTCTACCTCTCCCTGCTAGGACATGGGAACGCCGCGGCCTGGGGGGTCCTGTCCGCGCTGGCGCTCTTCGGCGCGGCCTGCTGCCTCCCGCTGCGGCGGCTGATGCCGCTGGCGAACGAGCACGTGACCAACACGGTCCGGGTGGCGACGGAGGCCTGACGCACGTGGCAGGGTGAGACGATTCCCCGGGAGCCACCCGTGTGGCTAGGCTGGGTGGCGGTAGTTGAACGATCCAACGCAGGAGGACCCATGCGTGTCGGCGTGCTCACCGGAGGCGGTGACTGTCCAGGGCTCAACGCGGTGATCCGGGCCGTCGTGCGTCGCGGCGTCAAGGAGTTCGGCTACGAGTTCGTGGGTTTCCGCGACGGCTGGAAGGGTCCGCTCGACGGCGTCACCTCCGAGCTCGGCATCCTGCAGGTGCGCGGCATCCTGCCGCGCGGAGGCACCATCCTCGGCTCCTCACGCACCAACCCGTTCAAGATCGATGGCGGCGTGGAGAAGATCAAGTCCAACCTTGCGGAGCTCGGCGTCGACGCGCTGGTCGCGATCGGCGGCGAGGACACGCTCGGAGTGGCCACCAAGCTGTCCGACCTCGGCGTGAACGTCGTCGGGGTGCCGAAGACGATCGACAACGACCTCAACGCCACCGACTTCACCTTCGGATTCGACACGGCGGTCAACATCGCGATGGAGGCGATCGACCGGCTGCACACCACGGCCGAGTCGCACCACCGGGTGCTCGTGGTCGAGGTGATGGGCCGGCATGCCGGCTGGATCGCCCTGCACGCGGGCATCGCCGGCGGCGCCAACGTCGTCCTGATCCCCGAGCAGCCGTTCGACATCGAGAAGGTCTGCGCGCACGTCGAGGAGCGCTTCAAGAGCCACTACTCGCCGATCATCGTGGTCTCCGAGGGGGCCGTCCCGGTCGAGGGTGGCGACATGACCCTGGTCTCCGGGGAGAAGGACGCGTTCGGTCACGTGCGGCTCGGCGGCATCGGCGACCGGCTGGCCAGGGAGATCGAGGACCGCACCGGCGAGGAGTCGCGCGCGGTGGTGCTCGGCCACGTGCAGCGCGGTGGCACGCCCACCGCGTTCGACCGCTGGCTGGCAACCCGCTTCGGGCTGCACGCGATCGCGGCGGTGTCCGAGGGCGACTTCGGCACGATGATGGCGCTCCGCGGCACCGACATCGTGCGGGTGCCACTGATCGAGGGCACCGGCGAGCTCAAGCTGGTGACACCCGAGCAGTACGGCGAGGCCGAGGTCTTCTTCGGCTGATCGCCATCGGCCCCCGAGATCCGCCGTATGGAACACTGTGACCCAGGTCACCATCCGGGAAGGGGCACCCATGAGCGACTCCGCAGGCACCGTCGTCGAGGACTACAACGGACCGGAGCCGGATCTCAAGCGGGTGATGGGGCCCAAGCTGCTCCTGCTCTTCATCGTCGGCGACATCCTGGGCACGGGTGTCTACGCCCTCACCGGCGCTGTCGCCGGTGAGGTGGGCGGTGCCTCCTGGGCGCCGTTCCTGGTCGCGTTCGCCGTCGCGACCGTCACCGCCTGCTCCTACCTCGAGCTGGTCACCAAGTACCCGCAGGCCGCCGGTGCCGCGCTCTACACGCACAAGGCGTTCGGCGTGCACTTCGTGACCTTCCTCGTCGCCTTCACGGTCATGTCCTCGGGCATCACGTCGGCGTCGACGGCGTCGTACGCCTTCGCGAGCTTCCTTAACGACGGGTTCTCCCTCGACCTGCCCACGGGTGGCGGCGGCCTGATGCTGATCTCCATCGGGTTCATGGTGGCGCTCGCGCTGGTGAACTTCCGCGGCGTGGGCGAGTCGATCAAGCTCAACGTGGTGCTCACCATGGTCGAGCTGTCCGGCCTGCTGCTGGTGATCTTCATCGGCCTCTACGCGATCACACAGGGCAACGCGAACTTCGACCGTGTCGTGGTGTTCGAGTCGGCCGAGGGCAAGGGCACGTTCATCGCAGTGGCCACGGCGACCGCCCTCGCGTTCTTCGCCATGGTCGGCTTCGAGGACTCGGTCAACATGGCCGAGGAGTGCACGGACCCGGGTCGTGACTTCCCGAAGATGATGCTCACCGGGCTCGGCGTCACCGGCGTGATCTACGTGCTGGTCGCGATCACCGCGGTGGCTCTGGTCCCGGTGGGTGATCTGACCGACACGGAGAAGGGTCAGGCGCTGACCCAGGTGGTCGAGGCGGGCGCCCCGGGCCTGCCGTTCGACACGATCTTCCCGTTCATCGGCATGTTCGCGGTGGCCAACTCGGCACTGATCAACATGCTGATGGCCAGCCGGCTGCTCTACGGCATGGCCAACCAGGACGTGCTCCCGCGGGCGTTCGGCAAGGTGCACCCCAGCCGTCGTACGCCGTGGGTGTCGATCATCTTCACCACCGTGATCGCGGTCGGCCTGATCGTCTACGTGGTGCGTGCCAGCGGCACCGAGGACGGAACCGCCAACGTCGCGCTGCTGGGTGGGACCACCGCACTGCTGCTGTTGCTCGTGTTCTCGGTGGTCAACATCGCGGTGCTGATCCTGCGCAAGGACGGGGTCGGCCACGACCACTTCCGCACCCCGACGTTCCTCCCGGTCGTGGGTGCGCTGACCTGCGCGTTCCTCGCCGGCCCCTGGGCCCGCAGTGAGGAGAACCAGGCGCAGTACAAGATCGCGCTCGGTCTCCTGGCCGTCGGTGTCGTGCTGTGGGCGATCACCTGGTTCATCAACCGCGCGGTGCGGTCGCAGGCGACCGGCTTCCGCGACGTCGACCACCTCGAGTAGCGCGCGGGCCTGTCCCGGCCTGGTCGCCGGCTGGTGGCCGCTGGTCGACCCGCACCGGGAATGACCGCGCGCCAGTACGCTGGCTCGGTGACCGAGCAGATCCCGTCCCTGCGCGACCTCCACGCGCGGGGGGCCGCGCAGCAGCCGACGTACGCCGATTCCGACGTCGTCGAGGCCACGGTGGCACGGCTGCGCCGGATGCCGCCGCTGGTCTTCGCCGGCGAGTGCGACGAGCTCAAGGCCAAGCTGGCCGCGGTCGCCCGCGGCGAGGCGTTCCTGCTCCAGGGCGGCGACTGCGCGGAGACCTTCGACGGCGTCACCGCCGACAACGTGCGCAACAAGCTGCGGGTGCTGCTGCAGATGGCGGTGGTGCTGACCTACGCCGCGTCCGTACCCGTGGTGAAGCTCGGCAGGCTCGCCGGGCAGTACGCCAAGCCGCGCTCGTCGGAGGAGGAGACTCGCGACGGCGTGACCCTCCCGGCCTACCGGGGCGACGCGGTCAACGGCTACCCGTTCACGCCCGAGGCGCGTCGCCACGACCCGGCGCGGCTGCTCGAGGTCTACCACTCGTCCGCGGCGACACTGAACCTCGTCCGTGCCTTCGTCACCGGCGGCTACGCCGACCTGCGCCAGGTTCACACCTGGAACACCGACTTCGTGCGCGACTCGGTGGTCGGGGCGCGCTACGAGAAGCTGGCGCAGGAGATCGACCGGGCGATGAGCTTCATGCACGCGATCGGCGCCGACCCCGACGAGTTCCACCGGGTCGACTTCCACTCCAGCCACGAGGGCCTGGTGCTCGAGTACGAGCACGCGATGACCCGGATCGACTCGCGCACGCAGACGCCGTACGACGTGGGCAGCCACTTCGTCTGGATCGGCGAGCGCACGCGGCAGCTCGACGGGGCCCACGTCGAGCTGTTCAGCCGGATCCGCAACCCGGTCGGCGCCAAGCTCGGTCCGACGACCACGCCCGACGACGCGATCGCGCTCGCGGGGCGGCTCAACCCGGACAACGAGCCGGGCCGGCTCACGTTCATCACGCGCATGGGCGCCTCCCGGATCCGCGACGTGCTCCCGCAGCTGGTGGAGAAGGTGTCTGCGGCCGGAGTCGAGGTCGCGTGGGTCTGCGACCCGATGCACGGCAACACGTTCGAGGCGTCGTCCGGCTACAAGACCCGGCGCTTCGACGACGTGATCGCCGAGGTGCAGGGATTCTTCGACGTGCACCGTGCGGTCGGCACCTGGCCCGGTGGTGTCCACGTCGAGCTCACCGGTGACGACGTCACCGAGTGCGTCGGCGGCGGCGAGGAGCTGGCCGAGATCGACCTCGGCAACCGCTACGAGTCGGTGTGCGACCCGCGGCTCAACCGGGTGCAGTCGCTGGAGCTGGCGTTCCTGGTCGCGGAGATGCTGCGCAAGGCCTGAGTTCGTTGAGATGCGCCTCCGGTCCCTTCGAGATGCGCCTCCGGACGGACAGCAGGCACATCTCGACGGTGCTGGAGACCCATCTCAACGGACTGGTTGGATGAGTGCATGATCGACCTTCGTTCCGACACGCTGACCCGTCCGACGCCGGCGATGAGGCGCGCCATGGCTGACGCCGAGGTCGGCGACGACGTGTACGACGAGGATCCCACCGTGCACGCGCTGCAGGAACGGGTGGCCGGCCTCTTCGGCAAGGAGGCCGCCCTGTTCACACCGACCGGGTCGATGGCCAACGTGCTGGCGCTGGCGTCGCTGGTGGGCCCCGGCCAGGAGGTGATGTGCGAGGCCCGTGCCCACATCCTGCGCGCCGAGCTCGGGGCGCACGGGGCGTTCACAGGACTGACCAGCCGCACCTGGTCGCACCCGCGCGGACAGGTCGACCTGCCCGCCATCGAGGAGATGTACGCGCCCGACATGGGGCCGTTCTTCGTGCGCACGACGGCAGTCTCGGTCGAGAACACCCACAACTTCGCCGGGGGAGCAGTGCTCCCGCTGGCGGACCTGCAGGCGCTCCGGGCCTGGGCCGACCGCGTCGGCTGCGCGCTGCACATGGACGGCGCGCGGATCTGGAACGCGCACGTCGCCACCGGCACCCCGCTCGAGGCGTACGGCGCGCTCACGGACGCGCTCGCGGTCTGCCTGTCCAAGGGGCTCGGTGCGCCGGTCGGCTCGCTGTTCGTGGGCACGCAGGAACAGATCGACGAGGCCCGCGTGCGGCGCAAGCGGATGGGCGGCGGCATGCGCCAGGTCGGCGTGCTCGCCGCGGCCGGGCTGCACGCGATCGACCATCACCTCGAGCGGATGGCCGAGGACCACGAGCACGCCCGGCTGATCGCCGAGGCGTGCGGCGTCGACCCGGCCACCGTGGACACGAACATCGTCGTCGTCGACGTGCCCTCCGCGCCGGACCTGGTCGCGGCAGCAGCCGAGCAGGGCGTGCGTGTCGGCGCCGTCGGCCCCCGCCGCGTGCGCCTGCTCACCCACCTCGACGTCAGCCGGGACGACGCGGAGCGTGCGGCGAAGGTGCTCGCGTCGCTGCTGTAACGGGGATCCTGGTCCACCCTCGGCCCCACCGTGGGCCTTGCCGTCCGGCGTCGAGCGAGAGCACACTCGACAGGAGTCGCCGCCGAGTGCGGCGCGGGGAGGACCGGTGGCAGACCACGACCCGCAAGCGCAGGTCGCCTCGGTCGAGATCGCGCGCCTGTCACGCGACCTTGCCGACGTCAGTGAGCAGTTCAACGCCACCAACGAGGTGCTTGCGGCGGTCGGCCAGTCAGTGGGCGACCCCGACCGGATCCTGGTCACCATCGTCGAGAGCGCCCGGCGGCTCTGCAAGGCCCAGGCCGTCTCGCTCTACCTGTTCGACGGCACGTACTACCGGCTGTCGAAGTCGGTTGGTGTGTCCGACGAGCTCGCGAAGTACTTCGTCGAGCACCCGCTCCTCTCCGACCGCAACACGTTGGCCGGTCGGGTCGGCCTGGACCGCAAGATCCTGCAGATAACCGACGTCCTCGCGGACCCCGACTACGGCCGGGCCGACATCGTCGAACGCGCCGGCTTCCGCACCACGATGTCGGCCCCGATGATCCTCGATGGTCAGGTGGTCGGGGCGATGTCGCTGTGGCGCAACGAGGTGGCGCCGTTCGACGACCGCGCCAAGGCGATCCTCGGCACGTTCGCCGGTCAGGCCGCGATCGCGCTGAACAGCGTCAACCTGGTGCAGGCGCTGGAGACCAGGACCCAGGAGCTGGCCCGCAAGGTGGAGCAGCTCGAGGCCCTGAGCGAGGTGGGGGAGGTGGTCAGCTCCAGCCTCGACCTCGACGAGGTGCTCGAGACCATCATCGAGCACGCCGTACAGCTCTCGGACACCGACGGCGGCTCGATGATGGCGTACTCGGAGCAGGACCGGTCCTTCACCGTGCGCTGCGTCTACCAGACCGAGCAGGCCGTGATCGACAAGCTCCAGGCGCTGCGGATCAGCCTCGACGAGACCCTCGTCGGCAGAGCCGCCAAGGAGGGACACCCGCTCTTCGTCGAGGACCTCGACCAGGCCGTGCTCGACCCGCACCTGCGGGTGCTCCACGAGAGCGGCTGGCGCTCGGTGGTGGCCATCCCGATGCTCCGCGAGGGTGGGATCGTCGGCGCCCTCGTCATCCGCCGACGTCGTCCGGGCGGCTTCTCCGAGGAGACGCTCGAGCTGCTGCAGACCTTCGCCGGCCAGTCCGCGCTCGCCATCGTCAACGCCCAGCTGTTCCGTGAGGTCGAGGGCAAGAGCTCCGAGCTCGCCGTGGCCAGCCGGCACAAGTCGGAGTTCCTGGCCAGCATGTCCCACGAGCTGCGCACGCCGCTCAACGCCGTGCTCGGGTTCTCCGAGGTGCTCCTCGAACGCATGTTCGGGG
>Ga0207708_10000814_pt1 | contig 23463 bp, 16 predicted proteins | sample KBSK5101metaG_FD_184340 | JGI IMG/M metagenome (GOLD analysis project Ga0207708, IMG submission 184340) | Corn, switchgrass and miscanthus rhizosphere microbial communities from Kellogg Biological Station, Michigan, USA - KBS K5-10-1 metaG... | ecosystem: Host-associated > Plants > Roots >...
GCGTGAACGGGTACGCGGTCTCGACGACCATGACGTCCTTGCCGTAGTGCGCGGAGACATCGTTCAGGTTCCACTGCAGGTCGCCGAGCGAGCCGTGCCAGTAGCCGTAGTACGAAGCCGCGATGATGTCGAAGTTCACGCCGCGCTGGGTGACGTTGTCGAACCACCACCGAAATGCCCCGTTGTCACCGCCGTTGGCGAGGTGCAGGACCACCTTCGTCGTCGGCGAGCAGGCCTTCACCGCGTCGTAGCCGGCCTTCAGGAAAGTCGCGAGGTTGTCCCAGTTCGGCGGGTCCCAGGTGTGCCCGTCGGGCCAGAGCATGCCGGAGTTGAGCTCGTTCCCGATCTGCATCATCGCCGGACCGCGGCCGTGGACGCGGGTGCTGCGGCAGACGTCGTAGGTGTGATCGTAGACGGCCTGGCGAAGCTGGTCGGTCGTGAAGGTCGCCCACGCGGCGGGCTTGGTCTGGTGCCCGGGGTCGGCCCAGCTGTCGGAGTAGTGCAGATCGACCAGCACCGCGAGGCCTTGCACGGACGCACGCCGCGCCATCCGCTGGGCCTCGGCGCGATCGTGGTAGCCGTCCGCCGGATCCACCCAGACGCGCAGGCGAACGGCGTTGGCGCCGTGGTCCGCGAGGATGTCGAGCGCGTCGCCGCGGCGGCCGCGGTCGTCGCGGTACACGCCGCCGAGGTCTTCAGACTTCTCGAGGCTCGACACGTCGGCGCCGCGCACCGGAAGGTTCACCGTGCCGGGGACGATCTCGATGTCGTCGAAGTTCGTCCACTCGCCCGCTGCCGCGTCGGTGTGCAGCGAGACGACGCACGCGCAGTGCTTCACGCGCGCCGACACGACGACCTGGAGCCACTGGTTCGGCCACGCCACGGGCGCGTATACGCGCTGGCGATCCCGGCCGCAGGCGAGCTCGACGTAGCTGTTGTTCTGTCCGGTGCTCCGGCGCACGCGCGCGCGCACCGTGTACGCGCCGTCGGCGAGCCCGGAGATCGCCTGCGTGGTGTCGACCGAGAACGCCTCGGTGCTGAAGTGCGACAGCCGCCAATCGCCGGTGTTGCCGCCCCACTCGGTGTAGTCGGCGTTCACCGAGCCGGTGCTGGTCCAGCCCACCGGGCTCGCGACGCCGGTGCCGTCGTCTTCGAAACTGCCATTCACGATCGACGCTGCGGCCACTGCCGCTTGCTTTTGATCGATCGTCTCCGCGCCAGCGCAGGAAAAACAAGAAATGAGAGATACAGAAACAAAAAAGCGAGGTCGCATTTTCGGTTTTCCTTTCTCGTCGACCAGCCGTGAAACAAGAGCCTCACAGGTGGCGACGACAGGAAACCACGGCTCACCGAAACGCTCAGGGCGTGACGGGCATTGCGGAAGACAGCGGCATGTCACCGCGCAGGAGCGCCGTCGCCGCGCCCCCGACACGCAAATAGAAGTCGGACGGGAGCGCGCGTCCGTCGGCGTCGAGCGATACGAGGGCGGGGCCGGTCGGGACTTCGGCGGCGGTCGGCGCGAGCTTGAACATGGCTGTGCCCTCGTCGACCTCGTCGAACATGGCGGTCTTGAGCATGGTCGCGCCGCTACCGACCGCGTTCCAGACCTGGCGCCAGTAGAACGCGCCGCCACGCCGCGGGATCTGGTTCGACGGGAAACCGGTGAGGTTGTGCCACGAGAAGCCCGGGAACACGACCGGCATGTAGCGCTTGCCCGCAGCCGTCGCCGCTGCGAGGTCGGGGACGAGCGAGGCCGCACGGTACGCATCCGCCGCCGCGTCGTTGGCGAAGCGCCCCACCGTCCAGGGCGACAGCACGTCGAACGAACGGTAGACGCGCGCCCACGCCGGATCGGTCTTCGCGTCGCCGTCGAGCGTGCGCCAGTGCGCGGGGACGCCGCCGACCAGGGTGACGCGATACCGCGGGTCGGCGCCGGTCGTGAGCCAATCGATCAGCGTCGCAGCGTCGGCGGGTGTTCCGGGGCGGTCGGCGAACCCCAGGCCCCAGAGGTAGAGCACGGGCTTGCCGCCGTCCTTGAGGTAGCGCGGGCTCGCCGTGATCTGGAGCGTGTCGACGAGGTATTTCCAGTCGGCCTCGAGCCAATCCACGACGTGCGCGTCGTCCACGCCCGTGACGTCGTATTCGATCGCGAACACGCGCCCCTCGGTCTCGGCGCCCGCCTGCACGTTGCGCATCACCTGGTCATGCGCGGCCAGGAACGAGGGAAACTGCGCCTCCCGGAGGAAGCGCTGGAGAGCGACGCCGTCGATGCCGGCCTGCTTCATCCAGGCGAAGTGGCGCGCGACGGTCGTCCGGTTGTACGCCGAGTAGAGCCGTGCAACGGAGCCGTCGGGGTACGCGAGGTCGGTCGGAAACAGTTCGTCGGGGCCGAACTCGGACGTGTCGGGCCACAGATCGACCGCGAGGTTGCCGGCGGTCGGTGCGCTGCGACGAAACCAGTGCGTCCAGCCGTTCACCGGCGAGCCGTCGCCCGGGCACAGGAACCAGCCCTGGTATCCGAACAGGTTCTTGCGCTCGAGGCTCGTCGCGTCGACGATCGCCGGAATCTCGGCGATCGCGTGCCGCCACGCCTCGCTCGCATTCTCGGGGCTGTCCTCACCGTCGGCGACGGGCGCGCATCCTGCGCCGCCGATCAGCGAGACGAGCAGGATTGCTGCGAGGTCGAGGGCTGGAATCCGGCGCCGTTCCATCTGCGCGGGGATTCTTCAAAAATCGGCGGTGCGAGCACCGTCCTTGACCCGTTCTCACGCGATCGGGCAGATGGTCAGATCATTGGCGTCTGCGTCAGGAACCCGTTCGCGAAACCCGGCGGCCGTTCAGGACGGCCCGACGCGGGCGCAGAACGCCGGGTCCAGCTTCCCGGCCATCGCCGTTTCCTGGACCGTGAACACGTCGATGGGCGACGCGGACCTGCGAAGGCTCCGCATGGCCCGCGACATCACGCGCGCGATGGGGTCGGGGTCCTCTTTCGGACGGAGCGGCGACGCCAGCGTCAACACGACGTCGTCGACCGCGACGCTGAGGTACGCGACGCGATTCACCTTCACGCCGTCGACCTCGAACGACTCGGGCGCGTCGAGGCCCCAGAACCACGTCTTGATGTCGGCGCCCAGACCGAGCTCGATCGGCTGGCCCGAGGGCGGCGGCAGGTTCGTCCAGCCACGGCGCTTGGCCATACGGTCCGCTTCCCACGTCATCTGGTGATGGAGGAGATCCTGCCCTCGCAGCTCGGGAGCTCCGATCTCCGCGGCGCTGCTGACGCCGGCCTGGATCAGGACACCGTCAAGCAACACGACCGATGGGTTCAACTTCGACTGCATCGGCTTCGCCGCGGGCAGCACGAGGCTGAACGTCGTCGAGCCGTGGTTCTCCACGCGCAGAAATCCGCACCCGATGAAGATCGTGGCCGAGGGCGGGAGCGCGAGGGGAGGGGGCGCCGGCTGGGGCGCGGGCAGCGCGACCGGAGGCCGGGCGGCGGGCGCGGGTGCGACGGGCGGCGGCGCGGCCGCCGGACGCGCGCAGGCCGTGGCGAGCAACAGGAACAGGGTGCGGCGGGATCCCTTCATCACGAGACATACGGCGCCTCGTGTTCAACGGACGTGCGTCAGCCGCCGGTCACCACACCGACGTGGGTCAAGCAGAAATCGATCGGATATTCCCCGCCGGTGGCGGCCGCGACCTGAAGGCCCATGTCGAGGAGCCCGTTGCTGATGTCGGTCGTGCCCGTGCCCTGCGGCCCATTCCAGCACTGCACGAACATCTCCGTGAAGGGGACGTCGGCGGCCTCACCGCTCGTCGGTCTCACGAGCGCGCACGAATCCTGCTCCAGCGCCGGATCCTTGCCGGTCGGCGTCGTCTTGAAACGGATCTGCGGGATGGTCGGACCTTCGAGCGTGAACCAGAAGCCGGTCACGCCCGCGGGCACCGTCCACGGATTCTTCACGGCGTCCGCGCCCTGATTCAGATTGAAGCCGAGCTCGATGCCCCAGTAGTCGCTGTAGGGAGGATGGCTGCCGTCCGCCGGGATGGGCACCATCTCGACCGTCCCGCTGAGACAGATCTTTCCGACCTGAGTCGTATCGATCACGACGGTGCTGGAACCCATGTTGGCCTTTGCCAGGAACGCCCCGCCGGCGACGCCGTACGAATTCGCGCCGAACTGATACGGAACGTCGGCGCCCGGGGCCGCGACGATCGGAATCTCACCCGGAGCGCCAGTGGGCGCCGCGCTGCCCATCCCGCCGCCACACCCCGCGCTCGCGCCCGCGACGAGCGTGAGCAACCCCGAAACCAGCAACCGGTCAAGCACGCCGGTACTCTACCCCCGGCGGGAACTTTCGCGCATCCGCGAACACTGTAGGTCAATGAGGATCGTTCGGTGGCCGGTGATCATCCGGACGCTCACGCTCGGCGTCTGGGTCGTGCCGGCGGCCCACGCGACGACCTCGAAGCCGGCGTCGAGCGACGGCTGCTTCGGCGCGAAACCCGAGATCTTCCTCAAGGCCCAGCCGCGCGCGAGGGATCTGCGCGTCTACGGAAACAAGCTGTACTGGGCGGCGGGCGGCGAGCTGCGGAGCGCGAACCCTGGAACGGGCCGGGTGACGGTGGTGGGCGGCGGCGTCCAGGATGTCCGCGCGATGGACGACCGCTCGGTGGTGTCGGTCGCCGCGAACAACCGACTCTGGATCCTCGACCGCTCGACGAAGAAGGCGCGCGTTCTGGTCGACGGCTTCGACGAGATGGAGAACCAGTTTGTGACGTCATCTTTCGGCCTGCTCGGCGGCTACGTTTACTTCGGGCGCACCGCGCCAGATTTTCGCGCCGACGACGGCGGGTTCTTCCGCGTCGCGATCGCCGGCAATCATCCACCCGAACGGCTGGCGGCGGCGCCGAACGCGAACGCGCCGTTCGTCGTCGCGGGCGGCGCCGTGGTGTGGCTGGAAGCGGAAGCGGAAGGCTTCGTGATGCACCGGCGTGCGGTCGGGGCGCGCCCCGGCGCGGACGACGAAAAAACGCCGCTGCGCGGATCTCGGTCGCTCGGGTCGGGCGACGGCACCGAGGTGCGCCTCTTGCGGCTCGCGGGCGACCAGCTGTGGTTCGCGGCGGCGAACGGCATCTGGAGCGCGCCGCTGGACGGGCGCGGCCCGGCGCGCGAGCGCGTGCCAGCCGCATGGGACGCAGTCGCCGACGACCTCGACCAGTTAACGACGCTGGTGGCGCACGGCGCGTGCGTCTACTGGGCCACAATGCACGCGATCAAGCGGGCCCGCGTCGACAACGCCGCCGCGCGGCCCGTCGAAACGCTGGCCGCCGAGGAAGAATTCTGGGAGGCCAGCCTGGCCACGGACGGGCGCTACCTTTACTGGTCGTCACGCGACGGGCAGATCCTGCGATCGGGTCCGAAGTGACGGTGCGACGAGCTATCGCAGCGGGACGGGGTAATTCGCGTCGATCGCGCTGGTGATGGCGTCCTGTATCTGGACCACGGCGTCGTGGTGGAGGTCGAGTCGCACCCGCGCTTCGCCTGGGCTGGTGCTCCGTAACGGATCGAGCTCTCGCGCGACAAAGCTGAAGGTGCTGCGCCGCGCGGCGAGGTTCGCGAGCATCGCATCGGCGGGGGCTGGCGCGGCGGCGAGGCGGTCGCGCCGGCGCGGGCTCGGGGCCGGCGCGAGCGCAGCGGTCTCTTGCCCCGCGGCCGTCGTGGCCTCGACCGAGCGCAACGTGAACGCGGGTGAGGCCGCGATCGCGCGAACCAGGTCCGTGAACGACTGGCCCTTGCTTCTTCGCAGGCCGTCGGCGACGCCCGCCGCCGCGCATCCTGCCTGGTTGTGTGCGGGAAGGGGGAGCTCGACCTGCGCATCGACGAGCGCGTACTGGAGGGCGGACTTCGCGAGGCAGTTGGTGAACACGTCGCTCCTCGTAAGAACGTCCGCCAGCTGGATCGCGGTCTGCACCTCGGCGCCGCCGACTTCCGGCGGCAAGGTCGTGTGTCCGTCGACCGGCTTGCCGAGATCGTCCACGGTCCGGAACCGACCCACGACGTCGTACCATTCCAGGACGAGGCCGTAGGGATCGAAGCTCGCGTGGCACGAGCCGCACACGGGCGTCGACGCGCGATACGCGGCCTGCTCCTGCGCGGTCTGCATGTCCAGGTTGGCCGGAGGCTGGTAGATCGCCGTCCCGATCGATTCCGGAGGCGGCGGCGTGTCGACGCACGTGAACAGTGCCTTGACGGCGAGGCCGCGGCCTACGAGACCCACGCCGGTGGCGCGCGCCGACCTGGTGATGAACCCCGCGTTGGTGAGCATGCCCGCGCGCTGGTCGGCGGGCAGCGTGGTCTCGACGAACGTCATCGGCGTCGCGCCCGGCGGCACCGGCACGCCATAGATCATCGACGCCAGGTAGCTGTTGAGGAACGCCTTTCGCGAGGTCAGGAGATCGGTGACCTTCCCGTTCCACAACACGTCGCCGAGAAACATTCGTGACTCGGTCTCGAGATCCCCGTAGAGCGCGCCGCCCGCAACGATCGGGAACTTTCCGGGGTCGATGATGACCCCGGAAAGCTGGTTCAGGGTGAAGTAGGTGTGCATCACGTGCGTCAGCCAGTCCCGCGCCGCCTGCGTTTTCAGGATGCGATCTACGTGCGCCGGCAGATTCGCCCGCAGCGTGCCCGCATCTGCGTCGGCCGCCAATGCGTCATCGGGTGGCTGATCGGTCAGGAAGAACGACAGATTCGAGGCCAGCTCCGCGTCGGTCAGGTACACCCCGGGCGGCGATGACGCCGTCTCGCTGCCGAGCTCCCAGCGCCACAGCAGCTGCGGCGACAGCAAGAGCGCCCGGACAGCGTATCCCGTCGCCTCCGGGATCGTCAGCGTGACCTGGCGGTCGTTCACGATCTGGCTCGTGAGCTCTGCGTAAAGTGCGGAGAAGCGCTCTTGCTCTCCCGTAGTGAGCTTGCGGCGATACGCCTTCCGGGCGAGGCCGTCGAGATAGCTGGTCGCACACGCCTCGGTCGCGGGCGACGCGCAGCCGGTCACGGTCGCGAAGTTGTCCCGCACGTATTCGCCGACCTTCTGCGCGGCGAAGTCGAAATAGGTCAGCGTCGTGGAGTCGGGAATGCTCCTGAACTGTTCCGTGGCCGCAGGGGGAAACCGGGCTCTGAAGTCGCTGGTCACGTCGAAGAACGCGCCGTCGACGACTTCTTGGGCGGCGTCGTCGCTCACCAGGCGAATCATGTTGAGGAGCTGCGTGCTCGTCAGCAGGAGGATCCTCTGCGGCGCGACGACCTGCTCTGGATCGGACGCATCACACAGCGGCGTGGGGGTCGGGGGCGGATCCACCACCGACGGTATGCCGCCACCACAGGCGATCAACCGCGTGGCGCAAAACACGATCGCCGCGCGAGCTCCAAGCCACCTTCCGGGCCGCATCGCATACCTCCTGCGTCTCATTGCCAGAGTGACGCCTGGTGCGGGCGGAGGCTCAGCTATCTGCCTGACAGATTTTAAACACCAGCGCGGCGGGTTCTCGCCGCCGGGAGACGTGGCCCAGGCAATCCGAAGGATTCGCGGCGGGCGGCTGTTGGCACGACAGGTGTATTGGAAGGCGACATGAGCTTCTTCGGTCGGGCCGTTGGTTTCGCGGCGATGGGCGTCGCGTTCGTCGCCTCGGGGTGCGCGCAGGACGGAGACCCCATGGCCATCGGCGACCTGTCAGGAAAGACACTGACGGTCAAACACGACAGCGTCGCCGGGAGCGGCGTGGAGGTCACCTTCGACTACGAAGACGCCTCGAGATGCAGCGTCCTCGAGAGCCATGCCTTCGCGCGCCTCAATGGTCGATCGGTTCCCCTCTTCCGCGGCGAGTACGAGTACTTCCCGCCGATGGGTGACGACGGCGGTTGGAACTGCACCCATCCCTCGGTGACGCTGGCCGAGATCCCCGCCGATTTGCCCCCGCCCTGGACCATCGAGATCGGAGACTTCTCGCAGATCGTGTCGGTCACGTTCGGTCCGGGGACGCCCAACGCCTTCGACGTGGGACCGGTGGTCAACACGACGCTCACGTCCTCGTCCGACATCCTGAACGTGCCGATCCATCGCCACGCCGGCGACGCCTCGCCTGCACGCGCGGCGGCGACCTTCACCACCTCCGACGGTCAGTCGTCCGTGCGGCTGGGCGACGTTTACTCGTCGTACATTCGGCTCGATAACCCCGTCGACCCCGGCTGGCCGTCGGGAACGGTCACCGCTCGGATCGACGTCTTCTACTATCCGGCCGACGCTGTGGTCGATTGCCAGAACGCGCGCTGCGCAGTCGTCGGGGCGGAAGCCCGCTGGGGCACCTGTGTGGTGGCGCCGGGCCCTGCGAAGCCGTGCAGCGCGCTCAACACCGTTCTGGAGACGACTGTCCTCACGGTGCCGGTCTCCTGTCCGACATCGACCGGCTTCTGCACCTAGCGGCGGGTTCGCCCGTCGGAGCCGTCAGAATCGGCCGTCGTCAGCCGGAAGTTTGTCCAGCGGGTCATCCTTTATCTCCTGCTTCCCTGGCAAACGCCAAGGGAGCTTCGGCTGGGGGGTGGGCTGCGTCGGAGGCGCGATCCGGCGAGGCGCCTTCGGCCGAGCGACTTCGAGGGCGCGCTTCTGACGCTGGAGCTCGCTCAGGATCCGTGCTTGGTCGTTCGCGCTCTTCGTCGCGGCAATATCGCGGCGAGCCTTCTCTTCGAGGGCGCGTATCTTCGCGTCGAAGTCCAGCTGCGCCGCCCGCGCCTGCTCGATCTCTCGCTCGAGGGCCTTCTTCTCAGCCTGGTGCTGCTGTGACGCCCACGCCGCCAGTCCGCCGCCGACCGCCACGAACAGCGCGATTCCCGCCGCCATCGCCACCCACACCGATCTTCCGAAGCGGCGCCCGTGCGTATGCCGTTGCCTCTGCTCCTCGAGCAGCAGCTGCTGCTTCAGCTTGAGCTCGCCCTCGACCCGCGCGCGCCGCTCGGCTTCTTCCAGCCGAAGTCGGTCCTCGCGGAGGCGCGCCTCGCGCTCGTTCTCGGCGCGCTGTCGCCGCTCCTCTTCCTCGCGCACGCGGCGGCTCTCTTCGTCGCGGGCCCGCGCCTCGGCTTCCGCCTTTGCCCGCCGCTCGGCCTCGGCCCGCGCTTTGCGCGCATCGGCCTCGGCCTTCACCCTTTCGTTCTCGACTCGCCGCAGCTCCTTCAACGAGAACAGGACCGAGTTCTCCGCCCGGTCGGACTTCAACGGCATCATCTGGGTCGCCTCTCCTGGTTTCGAACCGCCGAGACGCCGACGGATGACTCGCCGAAAAGATGTACGCGGCGATGATCCTCCGCTGCAGCGCACCGTCGAGACCGCACGGCCATCGCTTATTCGGACGATGAACGGGCGCTGGAGTCGCGCGCACGTACATGTCGCCAGGGCGACAAGCCCGACGAATTCTGGCACCCTGCACCCAATCGTGCGTCTGCTCGTCGCGTCGTCGCTCGGACTCGCCGTCGGTCTGTTCGCTTTCGCGCTCGGCGTCGGGGTGACGGGCTCCTGGGCTGCCGCGGGCGCGATCGGCCTGGTCTCGGCGGGAGTCGTTGGATGGCTCTTCTGGAAGCGCCCCTTCGTCGAGCTCGACCCGACAGCGTGCCCGCGCAGCCTGGCCATCGTGGCGGCGATGGCCACCGTGCTTGCGTTCGCGCAGCTCACGCGGCTCACGGTGTTCATGGTCGCGCCGTCGCGCGCGAACTTCGCGCAGTTTCCTTCGAGCAAGTTCGAAGTCCGCCACTCGTGCGTCTCCGCTTACTACGTGGCGGCGCAGGCTGCGAACGTCTCGACAAACGTCTACGACCCGGCGCTCTACAACGCCCCTGACGACGATCCGACCCGGATGCGCAAGCCGAAGACGCTCGGTCCGTTCAACGTCGACGTCTACGAATACCCGCCGCCATTTCTGGCCGTGCCGCGTTCGCTTCAGCTCGTGGCGCCGGAGTTCCTCCGTTTTCGAACGCTGTGGTTCGGTTTGAACGGCCTCGTCCTCCTGGCGGCGTGCGTGCTCGTCGCGCGGTCGCTCGGGCCCGCAGCCGGTACGCGAGCCCTGCTGCTGTCGCCGCTCGTGATGGGCGCGATCCCGACCGTCAGTTTCCTGGAGAAGGGGAACGTGCAGGGGGCGATGATCGCGATGGCGATGATCGCGATGGTGGCCTTCGAACGGCGTCGCTGGGCGCTCGGGGGCGCTCTCCTGGCGTATGCGACGGTGAGCAAACTGTTTCCCGGAATGCTGATCCTGTATTTGCTGGTGCAACGTCGTTGGCGCGCGCTCGCATGGACGGCCGCGTTCGGCGCAATCCTCGCGCTCTTGCCGCTGGCGGTGCTGGGTACGCGAGGGTACGCGGCCTTCCTCGAGCATCTACCAGGACTCGTCGGCGGCGAGGCGTTTCCGGCGTTTCGCAATCCCGCGTCGACGGCCGTCAACTATTCGGTGCCGGGGCTCGTGTTCAAGCTGAAGCTGTTCGGGGTTCCCGGCATGGGCTTCGGCGCGTCGAAAGTCGTCGGTTGGCTTTTCACGATCGTCGTCGTCGCCGTGACGTTTCTCCTCGGCAAGCGAAGCGTGGCCGACGAGGACAAGCCCCTCGTGTGGCTGGCGGTCCTGACCCTGGCCACGCTGCGCAGTCCATTTCTTCCCCACGCGTACGCGGGGTTTCCCCCGCTGTGGATGGCGACCTTGCTCGCAGCGCAAGCGCGGCCGACCACGCGAACCCTCGCGCTGCTCGTCGGCGCTTGCGTCGTGCTCAACTTTTACTGGCCCATCGATTGGCCGATGGATCCCAGGTTCCTTGCGACGCTCACGCTGGTACCGCAAGCGGCCACGATCGCGATCGCCTTCTACGTGGCTTCGCGATTCACCAGACGTTTGAGCGCGCCCGTCGGAATCACAGGCGATCCGGTTGTGACCACCGTACCTTGACTCGAAAAGGGTAGCTCTGCTCCGATGGGCGGGTGATGGGAACGATTTCTGCGCGGGTGTTCGGGGTGCTGGCGGCGGCGACGATCGCGTCGTGCAACGGGAATGACGTCGGCAACTGCGCCGCCGTCTACCCGCAATTCCGGTTCTGCTGGGAGGGGGTGACGAGGAACAGCTGCGATTTGCACGACGGGCAATTCAGCTCCAAGAGTTGCTTCGAGCTCGGCTACGGCTGCCCCGACGTCCAGCAGTTCGAGGCGCCGGAGGTCTGCACCCAGCGATGCGGGGACGCGAACCTTCATCTCGCGAGCTGCGGAATAACCGCGTTCATCGACTGCTCCGGCAGCGCACCGCTCGGCTACACGAGCTGTGTGACCGCGTGTGCCAGGACCAAGGCCTGCGAAGAGCTCCAGTCCGATCCGCTCGCCGTCTGCAACGCGTTCTGCACGGAGTTCGACGCGGGGCTGCCGGACCGTCCATGAAACGGCTGATAGGGTATTTTGACTGGACGAATGGCGATCTCGCCTGACGCCGAAGAGACACTCACAGCCTTCGACGGCCTGAAACTCCACGTCGAGACCTTCGACGCGATCCCGCAGGCGCGCGCGGCCGTGGTGATGGTCCACGGCTTCTCGGCCCACTGCGGCCTCTTTCGCCACGTCCCCGCCGCGCTGGTCCGGGCAGGCTTCGCCGTCACCGCGTTCGATTGCCGCGGGCACGGGCGGTCGGAGGGCCGGCACGGCTACGTGAGGCGCTTCTCCGACTACGCCGACGACCTGGGGCGCGTCATCGCCCGCGCCCGCGACCGCTCGCCCGGCCTGCCGCTCGCCGTGGCCGCCCACAGCCAAGGCGTGGCCGTCACGCTGGACTACCTTTTCCGAGGCGTCGGCACGTTCGATGCGCTCGTCGCCGCCGCGCCGTACCTCGATCTCAAGATGAAGGTTCCGCTCTACAAGCGGATGATCTCACCGGTGATGGGCGTGCTTTGGCCGACGCTCACGATGTCGAACGAGATCGCGCTCGACCTGACCTGCAGCGACCCGAAGGCGTGCGCTGCCATGGCGGCGGACCCGCTGATCCGTCACGTGGCCACGCCGCGCTGGTTCAACGAGGTGCGCGCCACCCAGGCGCGTCTGCGCGCGTCGGCCACCTTGCTCAAGGTCCCCACCTTCATGCAGGTCGCTGGCGAGGATCGCCTCGTCGACAGCGCCGCCGCCATCGCCTTCGCGCACGCCGCGGGCCCCGTCGTCGAGCTCAAGGTGTACGAGAAGCTCTTCCACGAGATGTATCTCGAGGTCGATCGCGATGTCGTGATCGCGGACGGCGTCGATTGGCTGAGCCGTCGCTTCGCAGGCGGGGCCAGCGCCTTCAGCGCGCCCGGCGGTGCCTGAGGTGCAGCCCGTCGCCCTCGGCCGCGGACATGCCGAGCGCGAACACGGCGGCGATCAACATGAAGGTACCGACGGCCGCTCCGGCGGGCATGACCCCGAGCAGGCCGACCGCGAACATCGCGATGGCGGCAACGAACAGGATCAGTCCGGCAATGCCCATGGAAGCCTCCTTCCAACTGGAGAAGCTAACGACTGTCATGGGCCCGCCAGTGGCTCATTTCGGTCGAGCTTTCGCGCCTGAGCTACGCCGCCGGCCGCGCGCTCGCTGAATCGAGTCGGCATCCCTCACTGTCGCGCAGCCACCCCGTCGATCACGACGATCGTCGTCGCGGTTGGGTCCGTCGAGGTCACACCGCGCTGGACGATGTGGAGGAGCGACCCGTTCTCGACGCAATAATCACGCGTGCGCGACGACGTCGGCCCGACCAGCTCGAATTGAAAGCCGCTGGTTGTGTAGGTGCCGGTCTCGGTGACGGCGTCGAGCGACGAGGTGCTGCAGGCGCAAACGCCGCTGCCGGAGCAGATCCTCTTGGCGAAGCTTCCGTCGCTGGATGTGACGGACGCGCTTCGATCCGCGCAGCTCGTTCCATCCCCACAGCGCTCATCGAACGACGACGTCTCGCTGAAGGTCGTATTCCACCCCGCTGCGCGGTAGGTGAGATCGGCGTTGAACGTGACGGTCCCGGAGACGCCGACGCCCACGCCTCCGACCGTGCCGCTGGGGCAGCGCGCTTGCTCTATGGCGGTCCACGTCGGGATATCCGCCGTGCACGCGCCGAGAAAGCGCCAGGTCCCGATCAGATCGCCGCCGCAGGCGTAGACCGAGAGGCAACTCGGCGGCGCTTCACCGCCGCCGCCGCAACCGCACAGGACCATGCTCACGACCGCGAGCCCAAGAAACGCACCGAGACGAGTCGCGACGTCCTGATCAGCGCGCCCGGAAGCGTGTGGTCGAGGCTGCATTCTCATTGCAATTGCGATTAGGTTCGTCGACGATCCCGGGCGCTACGCGCGTACGCACAGCCCGGAGGGAATGATGCGCGGACGTTCGATCAGGTCTGGTTTGCTTATCGTCATGGTCGCCGGCGCGGTCGCCTGCCGCTCCGGCAGCGAGCCCGAACGGAAGCGGGCGACGACGGACGCGCCGTTGAAAGTATCAGGGCAGGGCGCGGCCGCGCTGAACGCGCTGAGCTGGCCGCAGCGCATCGGCCTCGAGCAAGCGATGGCGGCCAGGGACCCGCGCCACGCGCCGCGGATCGAGCACGGCATCGCGACGCTGGGAAGCGGGCCCATGATCGGGCACTTTACCGCACGCGGCGCGCGCTTGGCGCTCGGCGCGCACGAGGTATCGCTGGCGGCGGCACGGATCGGCCGCGACGGCGGTGCGCGACGCGTGCTCGGCCCGGATGCCAGGTTCGCGATCACCGGGCCCGAGGTGCGGACCGATCGCGGCGGCGGCGTGCGCGAGTGGTGGCGCTCCTTGCCGAGCGGGCTGGAACACGGCCTGACGCTCGCCGAGCGCCCGGCGGGCAGCGGCGAGCTGGAGATCGAGGTCGAGGCGGGCGGCAACCTCGCGGCGCGCGCCCTCTCATCCGATGCGATCGCGCTGGTGAGCGCGGGCGGCGTGCGCGTCGCCACCTACGCGCGCCTGCTCGTGCTCGACGCCGACGGCGCGCGCGTGCCCGCGCGGATGGCGGTGCGGGACGGCCGCATCGCGCTGGTGCTGGACGACGCCGGCGCGCGCTACCCGATCGTCGTGGATCCGATCGTGGCCGTCGAGGAGGCGACGCTGATCCCGTCGGGCGGCGGCCTGATCGACGACTTCGGCACGTCCGTCGCCCTTTCCGCCGACGGCACGCGCGCGCTGGTCGGGTCGCCGACCGACGACCGGGACAGCAGCGGCGTCACGGACACCGGCAGCGCCCGCGTTTACCTGCGCACCGGCTCCACGTGGACCGAGGAGGCGATGCTCGTCGCATCGGGCGCGGCGGCAGGCGATCGCTTCGGCATTGCGGTGGCGCTGTCGTCCGACGGCAGCCGGGCGCTGGTCGGCGCGTTCATGGACGATACCCCCGTCGAGACGGGCAGCGTGCGCGTCTTCCTCCGCACCGGGACGGCCTGGGCCGAGGAGGCGACGCTGGTCCCGAACGGCGGCGCCCAGGGCGACAACTTCGGCTGGTCCGTCGCGATCTCGGCCGACGGCAGCCGGGCGGTCGTCGGCGCGCCGCTGGACGATACCGCCGGCGGCGCCAACGCCGGCAGCGCGCAGGTCTTCCTGCGCACCGGCACCACATGGAACTTCGAGTCCGCGCTGCTCGCTCCCGACGGCGCCGCGAACGACAATCTGGGCTGGTCGGTCGCGATCTCGTCCGACGGCAGCCGGGCCGTCGCCGGCGCGCCGCTGGACGACATCGCGGGCGCCACCGATGCGGGCAGCGCGCGCGTCTTCCTGCGGACCGGCACCACCTGGGCGCAGGAGCTGAGCCTGTTCGCGTCGGATCGCGCGATGGGCGACAACCTGGGCTGGTCGGTCGCGGTGTCGTCGGACGCCAGTCGCGTGCTGGTCGGCGCATACCTGGACGACACGCTGGCGTTCGGCGTGGACACGGGCAGCGCGCGCGTCTTCCTGCGGAGCGGCGCGGTCTGGAGCGAGGAGGCGACGCTCGTCGGCACCACGGGCCTCGCGGCGAACGACAACTTCGGCTGGTCGGTCGCGATCTCGTCCGACGGCAGCCGCGCACTGGTCGGCGCGCCCCGCGACGACACCCCCGCCGGCGGCATCGACGCCGGCAGCGCGCGCGTGTTCCTGCGCACCGGCTCCACCTGGGCCGAGGAGACGTCGCTGCTCCACGCGGACGCCGCGCCCAACGACACCTTCGGTATCGCGGTCGCGCTGTCGTCGGATGGCGGCCAGGCGCTGGTCGGCGTGCCGCGTGACGTCTACGGGGGTGTTCCGCGGGCGGGCAGCGCGCGCGCGCTGGTCCGCAACGGCACGACCTGGACGGACGAGGCAACGCTGGTCGCGTCGGGTGGCGGCAGCTACGACTACTTCGCCTGGTCGGTGTCGCTGTCGGCGGACGGCAGCCGCGCGCTGGTCGGGACGATCAACACGCCGGGCCCGGGCGCGTCCAACGGCAGCGGCAGCGCGCGCATCTTCCTGCGCACAGGGACCACCTGGACCGAGGAGGCGATCCTGCTGGCGACGCCGACCCGGGGGGACTCCGATCGATTCGGCTGCTCGGTGTCGCTGTCGGCTGACGGCAGCCGGGCGCTGGTCGGCTCGTCCGGGGCCGGCAGCGTCCCGGGAAATGCGCGCGTCTTCGCGCGCACCGGCACCACCTGGACCGCAGAGGCGACGCTGGTCCCCCCGGATCCCACGTCGGGCGAGCAGTTCGGGTCCGCGGTGGCGCTGTCCGGGGACGGCATCCGCGCGATCGTCGGCTCGCCGAACTACAGCCTGGGTTCCGTCAGCCAGCAGGGGCGCGTGAAGATCTTCCTGCGTACGGGCACGACCTGGGCCCAGGAGACGTCGCTCTTCGCCGCCAACTACAATGCGGGGGACCAGTTCGGGTCGGCGGTGGCGCTGTCGTCGGACGGGAGCCGGGCGCTGGTCGGCGCGCCCACCGACGACACCACGGGCGGCACGGACGCCGGCAGCGTCCGCGTCCTCCTGCGCACGGGCACGACCTGGGCGGAGGAGACGGCGCTGTTCGCGGCGGGCGGCGCGATGAGCGATCGGTTCGGGTCGGCGGTGGCGCTGTCGTCGGACGGCGACCGCGCGCTCGTCGGCGCGCCCTACGACGTCACGTTCCCGGTGGGCGACACCGGCAGCGCGCGCGTCTTCCTGCGCACCGGCACGACCTGGGCCGAGGAGGCGACACTGCTCGGTTCGAACGGCGGGCTGACCGATCGGTTCGGCACGTCGGTCGCGCTGTCGGGCGACGGCAGCAAGGCGCTGGTCGGCGTTCCCTTCGGCGATCCCGCCGCGGGGGCCGACGCCGGCAGCGCGCGCCTGTTCGTGCGCACGGGAGCGACCTGGGCCGAAGGTGCGATCGTGCTCTCCGCCGCCGGCCTCGCCGGCGATCGGTTCGGGCACTCGGTGGCGCTGTCGTCGGATGGCAGCCGGGCGCTGGTCGGTGTTCCTTACGGTGACACCGTCGGGGGCGTCGACACCGGCCACGCGCGCGTCTACACCTTCCAGACGTCGTCGGACCCGAACGGCACGGCGTGCACCACGGGCGGAAGCTGCGCGAGCGGGTTCTGCGTCGACGGGGTTTGTTGCAACGCCGCGTGCGGCGGCAGCGTCGCGACCGACTGCCAGGCGTGCAGCGCCGCGGCCGGCGCCAGCGTGAACGGGACGTGCACGACGCTGTCGGGAACTTCCTGCGACGACGGCAACGCCTGCACGCACACGGACGTCTGCAGCACGGGCGCGTGCTCCGGTACGGCGATCACGTGCACGAGCGATCAGTGCAACACGCGCGCGTGCAACGGCAGCGCGACCTGCGCCGTCACGCCGCGGACCGGCGTCGCCTGCGACGACGGTCAGGCGTGCACCTACGGCGAGACTTGCAGCGGCAGCGGCGTCTGCGGCGGCGGCACGACCATCACGTGCACGAGCGATCAGTGCAACACGCGCGCGTGCAACGGCAGCGCGTCGTGCACGGTCACGGCGCTGACCGGCACGGCCTGCAACGACAGCAACGCCTGCACTTACGGCGACACGTGCAGCAACGCAGGCGCGTGCGCGGGCACGGCGATCACATGCACGAGCGATCAGTGCAACACGCGCGCGTGTAACGGCACGGCGACGTGCACGGTTGCGCCACTAACCGGCATGGCCTGCAACGACGGCAACGTCTGCACCTACGGTGAGATGTGCGACAGCAACGGCGCCTGCGGCGGCGGCAGCACCATCACCTGCGCCAGCGATCAGTGCAACACGCGGGCGTGCAACGGCACGGCGACGTGCACGATCACGCCGCTGACCGGCACCGCCTGCAACGACAACAACGCCTGCACGCAGACCGACACCTGCCAGGCGGGCGCGTGCACGGGCTCGAATCCGATCGCGTGCGGCGGAGCCGACGCGTGCCACGACGCCGTCTGCAATCCGTCGACGGGGACGTGCTCGAACCCGAACAAGGCCAACGGCACGCCCTGCGGCACGGGATGCGCGGCGACCTGCCAGGCCGGGGCGTGCACGGCGGGCGGAAGCGTTACCTGCAGCCCGCTCGACCAGTGCCATGCCGCGGGCGTTTGCAATCCGACGACCGGCGTATGCAGCAACCCGCCGGTCGCGAACGGCACCGCCTGCAACGACGGCAACCCGTGCACGCAGAACGACAGCTGCCAGACGGGCGCGTGCACCGGAACAGCGGTCGTCTGCGCGGCCACGGACGCGTGCCACGTGGCGGGCACCTGCAACGTATCGACTGGCGCGTGCAGCAACCCGCCAGCCGCGGACGACACGCCCTGCACGGGCGGTCTCTGTCAGGCGGGCACGTGCGTGCAGCCCGACGGCGGCGCCAATGACGGCGGAACGGGAACGGGCGGAACCGGAGGCACTGGGGGCAGCGCCGGCGGCGCAGGCGGGACCGGTGGTGCGGCTGGAAGCGCCGGCACCGGCGGCGTCGCGGGCACCGGTGGCGGAGCGTCCGGAACGGGCGGCACGGGCGGCGGCGCCGGCACGGGCGGTACCACGGGCGCTGGCGGCGCGGCGGGCAGCGGCGGAACAGGCGGCGCCGGCGGAAGCGCGGGCGCGACCGGCGGTGGCGGAGCCAGCGGCGCGACAGGGACGGGCGGTGGCGCCGGCACTGGTGGCGCCGGCACCGGTGGCGTCAGCGGCGCGGGCGGCGCGGGCGGCGCGGCGGGCACCGGCGGTACCGCGGTCTCAGGCGACGCGGGGACAAGCGGTGGCGCAGGCACGGGCGGCACCACCGGCGGGCGCGACGGCGGCTCCGACGCCCGGAACACGAACCCGGCCAGCAACGGCTGCGGCTGCGGCGTCTCGAGCGGCGGGCCGCGCTCGGCGGTCTGGCTGTTGCCCGTCGCGTTGTTGATCGCGAGGCGCTCGCGACGTCGGCGTCCAGCGCCGTAGGCGGGACAGTGGTGTCGATGATGTTTGATCTGTTCCGCGCTCCGATGAGATGATCCGCGCGGCCGTGATCTGCCAACTCAGGAGGTCTCACTTGCGGGGTACGTCGATGCGGGTCGTGGTGGCGTCAGTGCTGGCGCTGGCTCTTGGTTGCTCGGATGAGTCCCCGCGCGGTACGGGAGGAACGTCTGGCACGATCGGAACCGCGGGCGCTGGAGGTAGGGGCGGAACGACCAGCTCGGCGGGTGCTGGCGGCACCGGCGGGGCGACCGGGATGGCGGGAGCAGCCGGGACGACCGGCGCGGGCGCGACGACCGGCGCAGGCGGGACGACAGCTGGCGCGGGCGGCGGGGGCGGCTCGGGTGGAGCGACCGGCACGGGCGGCGCAACCGGCACGGGCGGCGCAACTGGCGCGGGCGGAACAACCGGCGCCGGCGGAACTGGCGGCGCAAGCGGCACCGGCGGCGCGTCGGGTTCCGGTGGCGTGGCGGGCACGGGAGCCACCGCGGGCAGAGGTGGCACGACGGGTACGGGCGGCACGGCGGCTGGTGGGGCGGGGGGCACAGCCGCGACCGCGGGCACAACCGGTGCCGCAGGCACAGGCGGCTCGTCCGGCGTGGGCGGCACCGCGGGCACAGGCGGGACCGCTGGCACCGGTGGCGCGTCGGGCGTGGGCGGCGCGGCCGGTACCGGCGGCTCGTCCGGCGTCAGCGGCACCGGTGGCGCGGCAGGCAGCGGGGGATCCGCCGGAGCGTCGGGCGCGACCGGCACGGGAGGCGCCGCCGGGTCGAACGCGACCGCGCCCACTCGCCCGACGTTCGATCCCGGTCCCTTCGCCGATGCCAGCTTCAACCCCAGCTTGTGCAGCGGCCTCGTGACCCGGCCCGGGAACATCCGGATCAGCACGGCCGTCGACATCGCCGACATGGCCGGCGTCGCCTGCATCAACGGCACGCTGACCGTGAACACCACGACGCTGACGAGCCTGACCGGTCTCGAGGCGCTGAAGTACGTGTCGGGAGATGTGACGATCGCCGGCACGTCTGCGCTGCAAGCGCTCACGGGACTGACGGGCCTGCTCCAGATCGGCGGCAAGCTGGACATCTCGGGCAACACCGACCTGCGAAACCTGAGCGCGCTGTCCGGCGTGACGAAGGTCGGCGGCGCGCTGACGGTCAGCGGAAACCCGGGCCTGGTGAGCACGTTCGGTTTGCGCACCCTGACCCTGGTCGGCGGCGACCTCACCTTGGCCGGGAACCCGCAGCTCGCGGATCTCGGCGGCGGGCTCGCGGCGCTGACCGAGATCGGCGGCCGGCTTTCGATCACGAATACGGCGCTCACCACGATTCAGGAATTGGTCGGGCTCACCAAGACCGGCACCGGAATCACCGTCACCGGCAACGGCGCGCTACCCAGCTTCAATCTGACCGCGCTCGTTTACTCGGGCGGACCGGTGACCATCACGAGCAACGCGGCCGCGTCGGCGATTGGCCTCGCCAAGCTGGCCTGGGTGCAGGGTGACCTGAACGTCAGCAGCAACGGCGCGCTCGGCGCGCTGTCGCTCGATGCTCTGCTGGTTGTCGCCGGCGCCTTCGCCGTCAGCAGCGATGCGGCGCTCGCCAGCCTCGCCGCGCCCAAGCTGGTGTTCGTCGACGGCGCGCTCTCGATTGCCAGCGACGGCATGCTCGCGACCGTGAACATGCCGCTGCTGGGCCAGATCGGCGGCGCGGCGTCCTTCTCGGGTTTACCCAGGGTGCCGAGCTTGCCGCTCGCCAAGCTGTATTCGATCGGGGGCGCGTTCACCATCGATTCCGTCCCGATGGTGTCGTCGATCGTCTGCCCGAACCTGGTGAGCGTCAGCGGCGGCATCGGCGTCAACGGATTGCCCGCGGTGACCACCGTGCAGATGAACGAGATGACGACGGCTGGCGGCTTCGCGCTGACCGGCGCTGGAGCGCTCGTCCAGCTGGGACTGCGCAAGCTGTCCGCGATGACCGGAGGCTTCTACCTGGGATCGTGCGGCGGCGCCCCGACCTTCGACATTCCCGTCCTCGCGTCGGTCGGCGGGGCCTTCACGATCGAGCTGAATACCTTCGCAAACCTCCAGAGCTTCGAGGGTCTGCAGACCGTGACCGGCGATTTCACCCTCAAGCAAAACAGGCAGCTGAAAACCCTGTCGGGCTTCCAGAACCTCACGACGATCAACGGCGGCGTTTACATCCTGGGTAACGACGTCCTGACCTCGCTCGACGCGGTGTCGCGCGTCCAGGGCACCATCAAAGCGCTGTTCCTGCAGCTCAACGCCAAGGTGCCGACGTTTTCGATGAACATCAGCCGGACGACCCAGAACTTCGAGATCTACGAGGGGGTCTTCGGGTTGCTGAGCTTTCCGAACCTCACCAACACCGGCAAGCTCGCCATCATCTCGAATCCCGTGCTGCAGTGCCTGAGCATGCCGGTCCTGAGGACCACGTCTCTCGCGGAGATCGGCAACAGTCCCTCCCTGGCGAAGTGCCAGGTGAACGCCATCGCCGCGCGCACGGGATCGATCACGACGTACAACCTGTGGGACGCCGGCACGTGTCCGACGCCCGGCTGTCCGTAACGACGCTGATCGCCCCGCGCTGCACAGAACGCCGCGACAGGCACCTTGAATAATCGATCACCTGCCATCGCCGCCACTGCCGTTACTAGCCCCACGTCTTCAGTGAGAGTGAGACGCTGAGCCAGACGTTGGCTTGGGCACCGTGAACGTCACGGTCTTGGACTGTCCGGGAAAGACCTCATGGTTCGCGTTGGCCAGTTCGACCACCAACTTGTGCGGACCGGGCGGCACGCCGGCAAGGTCGATCGTGTTGAGGTTGCTCGCATCGGCCCACAACCAAGGCAGGTCGTCGAAGTGAACGTGCAAGTGCCCGACTCGTGGAGATACGTTGAGCGCCCCCTTCCCGAACACCGGTACGATGTTGACGTTCTCGACCCGCCACTGGACCCAGACCACGCCCTGGGCGAGGAGGTTGGGGAGCGGGGCGTCCACGATCAGTTTGGGCGCGGGTTCGTTCTTGATTTCGAGGTATGGCGTAGCGCCGCGAACGTCTTTCGCGCTTCGAGTGGAGGGCTCCGCGTCGGCGCGTGTCGATGTTTGGGCCCCGGCGGCAGCAACGACGAGCACCATTGCAACTGCCAACACGATGATCCGTTTCATGAGTGTCTCCTTTCACTTCGTGTCGTGTGCACGAGTGTGTGTGGTTCTGGGGAGGCAACGGCCAGTCCCGACCAGCACGCGAGGATCGTTTTGCGTCACGGACGTACAGAGCGATCGGTGTCGTCTGTGACAACGCGGTGACGAGGGATCCCGTCCGTCAGCAGCGAGGTCCTCGAATCAATCCCCGCGTCCGTCAGCGCGGGACCTTACCCCCCTTTAGAAGGTCGTCATTGTCGTTGCGGCACCCGCCGGGGATGCCGGCACAGGGCGCGATCCTGCAGCTGTGCGACTGCTCGTCCCAGTAGCCGGGCGCAGGGCAGCGGCCGCGCGGGTCGGGGGTCGCTTCCGCCGGCATCGGCGGCGCTCCTACAGGGACGGCCCGGGAGTGCTTCCTGGCCAGTGCACGGAATTCCGCGAGCAGCGAGTACCAGACGTCCGGTGGCTGGCCGAACCCGACCGTCGCCGCGCTCCACGCGCGCACGGCCTCCGGCGTCTTGCGGCGGCATTGCGCGTCGCTTGGCGGGGATGGGCTGCCCGGGCGTGCGCCCGTCCACCGCGAGACCCAGCACGCGGGAGGCGAGAGGTCGTAGCGGCGTTTTTCATACGCCACCAGTTCGGCCAGGTTCATTCCGAGAGCGAGCGGCGGCTGAATCTTTGCCGCCGGTGGCGGCTCTTCGGATTCCAGCTTCCAGTGCAGGTAGCCGCCGCGCGCGATCGTACTGATCGGCGATCGATCTTCTGCATAGACCTTCACGCGGCCGCGCTTGGGATGGAGCACCAGCAGCGAGGCGCTGTTCATCTCGTTGGTCGTGCAGTAGACGTCGACCACCACCACGCGCTCGTTGCGGTACACGCACGAGGGGATCTCGAAGATTCCCGGCCACACGGTGGTGCCGACGTGTTGCAGCGGCGCGGCGGCGACGTCCGCCAGGGCTTCGAACGGCGAGTACATCGCGCCCGCCGTTGGCGCCTGCTCGGGGTCCTGGCAGCAGGCCGCCTGGCAGATCACGACGCGCGCCTCGCCGGTGATCGCGTTGACATCGACGCCGGCGGCGCCGAAATCGACGCGCCACTGGCCCCAGTAGTTGGTTGCCCCCATCCGCCGCTGGGGCGGCATCCTTGGCTGGACACGCCCAAGCGGGATTCGCTCCGGCGGCGCTGCCGGAGCCGCCGGCGGTGACGCGAGCGCCGTGAGGTCGCAGCCCTTACCCACCAGTGCCGCCCGTGCGACCGCGGTGGCGCGTTCTGCCGTCGTGATGACGTTAGGGGATTCGATCAACGCGGCGGGCACGAGCAGCACCGATATGGCGAGCTCACCACGCTTGCCCGCATGCGATGTCTCCTGCAGCCGCCGCTTGTCTTCGATGGCACGCTCGAACTTCGTGATCTCCCACGGCTCGAGATAGCGCGCCGGTCCGGGGCCGGTGACCGATGCCTCGTAGTCGTGGTCGGGGACGTCGAAAGTCGCGCGCCCTTCGGGACCGGCCGTGCAGCGGAGCACGAGCTGCTGCGCCGGGTGTGGGTGGGTCGGCACGCACTGCGGCTCACCGGCACGCGTCTCTGCTTTCGAGCAGTTCCGACGGTGTGTCAACGTGACCACCGCGCCAGGCAGCGGCCGTCCGCTCCCGTATTCGGTCACCGCGACGGCAACCGAAAACGCGCTACGCGACGTCGCCGGCCGGCACGCCGGCGGCGCGGCGGGGGCCGCCCCCGCGGCCGCCAACGCGATCAAACCCGCACCGACACACATCCACATGATGCGATCTTAACGAAAACCAATCACTCTTCGTAGG
>Ga0207708_10000815_pt1 | contig 23462 bp, 19 predicted proteins | sample KBSK5101metaG_FD_184340 | JGI IMG/M metagenome (GOLD analysis project Ga0207708, IMG submission 184340) | Corn, switchgrass and miscanthus rhizosphere microbial communities from Kellogg Biological Station, Michigan, USA - KBS K5-10-1 metaG... | ecosystem: Host-associated > Plants > Roots >...
GGAGGCCCTGCCCACCGTGGCGCTGGGCCAGGGGAAGCCGCTGGATCTGCTGGTCACCGCCATGCTGTCGCCGTCGCCCGACGACCGTCCCGCCTCGGCTGCCGCGGTGATCGCCGTGCTGGAGGGACGCGAGCCGGCCGCGCCGCTGGTGCAGACGACGGTCTGCATCGGCTGCCGGCAATCGCGGCCGCGTGACGTACCGCGCTGCTTCGCGTGCGGGCGCGAAGATGTGGCGTTCCAACATACGCCCGGCGGCCCCTGGAACGTGGTGCTCACCAAGGTCGAAGAGGACGCGGCCACGATGGGCGCCCTTCACGACGCGCTCACCGAGCTGACCGGGCGGCCCAATCTCAAGCTCAAGTTCTTGCTCGGCCGCCGCGAGCTTTACTCCAAGCAGGAGCAAGAGCACGCGATCAAGCTGGCCGCGCTGATGTTCGCGGATCTGGACGAACCAACGGCCCGGGCAATAGAAGCAAGGCTCGCGAACGCGGGCACGAAGACGGTCACCGAACATCGAACCGCGCTGAGTGGGAAGACCCTCATGCATGCGCTCCCGGGCATCCTTTTTGGCGGCTTGATGGCGATCATCCCTGCGATCATGGCGATCTCCCACGGCGCTGCGGTGAAGCTCCCGGTGGTGTTCGGCGCACTCGTGATGGGCGGCGCGATCTCCATCGGGGGCATCATCTGGGGACGCATCGAGCGGCGAAAACAGCTCCCCCTGTTCCTGCTCCGCCAGGATCGCATCGCCGCGCCCACCGCGGACAGGCTGCTCACCGCCGCCCACGGAACCAGCACCGAGCTGGCTGCCCCGGAGGTGCGCGCGCTGTTCGTCGAGGCGTCGCGCGAGCTTTATCGCCTCACGCGGCGGGCGGCGCAGCTCGCCGAGCTTCGCCCCCAGGGATCCAGCGAGCACGCGCTGGCCCAGCGGGTGTTGCAGGCGGCGCCCGGCCTGGGCGACCGCCTGGCGGCGCTGGCGCGGCGGCTGCAGACGCTCGACGCGGCGCTGGAGGGCGACGACGAGGCCGACACCGCGCGCGCCCTGGCGGCGCTGGAGCGCCGGCTGGCGGCCGCCGGGCCCGCAGAGCGCCCCGCGCTGGAAGCCGCGCGCGCGGATCTCGAGGCCGCGCTCGATCGACGGTCAACCGCCGACACCGAGCGCGAACGCCTCGCCTCGGATCTCTGCCGCACGCTGGCGCTGGTACGCGATCTGTGTCGTCGCGCCGGGGCGATCACGACCGCCGACGAGCGCGAACGCGCGGCGATCGAGGAGGCGATGCGCGAGCTCGAGACCAGCTGACGTCTTGTTGTCGCGGATGCGCGTCGACGAAGATCTGCGCCTCGCCCCCGAAAGGGGGAGAGGCCGACGAGCCGAAGGCTCGGCGGGTGAGGGGGCCGCGGTAACGGCGGACCCCTCACCCTAACCCTCTCCCCGCTTCGCGGGGCGAGGGGACCGGATCCTTCTCCCCTCGCGGGCTACGAACTGAAGACGAGGCGCTTCAGTTCGCCTTGCACGTCGAGCTGCGTGAGCGCCTCGAAGCCGCCCACCGGCGTGCCGGCAACCACGACGATCGGAAACTCTTCTGACTTGGCGGCGGTGACGACCCAGGAGCGCTCCGCCTCGTCGTTGGCGACGTCGACCACGTTGAAGACGATGTCGCGCCCGCGCAGCAGATCTTCGATCTTCTTCTTCGTGCGGTGATCCTTGCCGTCGAAGTAGAGGACCACGGGCGCTTGCAGCGGCGCCGCCGCAGCCGCGGGGGCGGCGACGGGCGCACCGGTCTCGGCCTTGCCCTCCCCGCCGTGAATCGGTTTCCCGAGCAGATCGTTCACGGTGTTGGCGACCTCGCGCACGCGCTTCAGGACCGGGCCTTCGTTCCCGGTCTCCTGCAGCCCGCGGTGGACGATCACCCGCAGCTTTTCGGTCAGGCCTTGCAGCATCGAATGTGGACTTAGTTCGCGGTGGCCGAACGCGGCGCCTCGACCGGCGCGGCCGCGTGTTCCACCTTGGCCGCCCGGCGCGCGAGGACGCGCTTGGTGAAGTCGATGATCTTCGCCGTGCGCGTCTTCTTGATGTCGTCGGCCAGGTGCTGCGCCAGGTTGGCGGCCGTGCTGGCCACCGTGCCGTGGCGCGGATAGAACAGCGACGATCCGCGCCAGCGCTTCTTCGCGAGGTACGCGCGCAGGTCGTCGACCGTCAGTCCGGTCTCTTCCAGGACGGCCTTGTATTCGGCCTTCGCCGCCAGCCTCGCCTTGAACAGCATCATCTGGACGCGCGAGTAGACGTTCACGGCGCCGTCGCCGTTGGTCTCGATCGCGCAGTAGATCCCCTGCGGGTACTTCTCGGTGATCATCGACTGGACGCCGTCGGAGACGCCCGCCGACGGCATGCAGCCGAACGGCTTGACCGACAGGGTCATCGTCGCCTTCGCCTTGGCGATGTTGAGGATCAGCTTGCCGACCTCCATGTGGCCTTCGCCGCCGCGGAGGTGGTTGTTGTAGAACGGCGCCGCGGCCTCGGCGACCGTCGTCATGTCGGCCAGGTGGACGTCGTGCAGGCCCATGAGGTGGCCGAGCGTGTAGAACGACCCCTTGATGACGTGCTTGGCGAGCCAGAGCATCGCCAGCTTTTTGCGGACGTTCACGCCGACCAGGCCCTTGCGCGACTTGTCCTCGGTCCGCAGCACCATGCGCTGCTGCGTATCCCAGGTCTGCTCCCAGATCATGAAGAGGATCCACGCCGTCACCGGCTGGATGTCGCACTCGGCGCCCTCGGCCTCGAGGAACTTCTGCAGGCCGTAGTTGCCGTCGCCCTCGGTCGTCATCGCCCAGAACTCGCCGATGATCGACACCTTCGGCTTGACGATCGTGCGGTCGACCTTGACGTTCATGAGATTTCGGCGCGTCTGGATCAGCGCCCAGAGCAGCGACTTCTCCTTCGGGTTCTCGAACGCGTCGTGGATCAGCTTCTTCGACGCCTCGAGCGCCTGGTTCGTCGACCCGGGCACCACCTCGTAGGGGCGGATGCGGTAGCCGATCATGTTGATCACGTCGCCGATCAGGATCGACTTCAGCACCGTGATGAAGAACTTCGGGTCCATCTTCAGACCCTGCTCCTGGCCGGTCGCCTGCTTCAGGCCGCCCTGCTGCTGGAACAGCATCACGCGGAAGCCTTCGAAGCCCGAGTCGCGGAGCGCCTTGCGGTACTCGGTGACGTACGTGCCGAAGCGGCAGGGGCCGCAAGCGCCGGCGGTGATGAACACGTGGTTCTCGACGATGTCCTTGACCGGGATCTTCCGCTCGTCGCGCAGGTAGGTCAGGTACTTCACCAGGTTGCCGACCGTGAAGTACGTCGGGTTGCACTGGCCGCGGTTGCCGAACTCCTTGCCGAAGGTCAGCGCCGAGTTGTCGGCGACGTCGATCGCCTTCGTCATGTAGCCGAGGCCGCGCAGCGCACCCTGCAGGAACAGGTCGTGCGCCATGGTCAGCCCGGACAGCAGCACGGTCGTGTGAGCGCGCTGCTCGCCCGTGAACGTGTTCGGGTTCGCGTCGCGCCAGTGCTCCTTGCCGGCCTCGAGGCCGAGCGCCGCCATCTGCTCCAGCTCGAACTTTTTCAGCTCGGCGTCGACGTCGACGTCGACGTCGACGTTGTTCTCACCGAGGATCGGAAGCTTCATCCGCTTGGGCTGCTTGTTTTCGACAGTTTCCACTTTGATTGCCTCCGTTAAATGCGCGCCACGACTTCGCGGTCGTCGACGCGCTTCTTGATTCCGAGCCGCACCAGGCCCGCGTCCTTGGCCTGTTCGACGGGGTTCACCTTGGGACGATTGGCTTCGACCTTCGCCGAGTACTGGGCGACCTTCACCTTCGTCTCGTTGATCATCGCTTCCAGCGCCGGGTCCTGCTGCTTGCGCGCCTCCAGCTGCTGGCGCTTCAACTCGAGCAGCGACAGGCGCTTCTCTTCCATCCGGAACTTGAGCTCGTCTTTCCGGTGCGCCGTGTCCTCCAGGCGCTCCTCGTGCAACTTCAGCGAGTGCGCGTAGGTCTTGACCCGGATCTTGATCGAGCCGCCCGGCTTGTTCGCGTCGATGTCGTGCAGCGCCGAGTAGGGCGTCGCCGACGCTGCGATGATCGAATCGATGAGGCCGTAGGTGGGCGCGTCGTGACCGCACTTGAACGACGACAGGTCCAGCACGACGACGTTCGGGTGGCGCGCGGCGAACTTCGCCGCCCACACCTTCTGCACCGAGTTGGCCGAGTAGTTCTCCGGCCACACGTCCTGCACCTCCAGCGGCGTCTCGATCCGCCCGGACTTGATGTCGCTCTCGAAGAACCGGTTCAGCCACGTCGGGTCTTTCGGAATGGAGCGCATCGACAAGATCGGGTAGCCGAGCACCTGGAACTCCTCCAGCACGCCGTGATTCAGCCCGGGGTCCGAGTGGTACGGACGGCCGATCATCAGCACCGCGACGCGGTTCTCCGCCTCGACGGTCTCGAGGATCGCCTTGCCCTTGTTCTGCAGGTCGGCGTCGACGATGTCCATCGCCTTCCATCCCTGCACGCAGGCGAAGTCGCTCTCGTCCTCGGTCACGCCCAGCAGCGGCCCGAACGCCTTGAACATCTGGCTCTTGAGCAGCGATGGCTCCGTGAACGTCAGGGCCGGATCGATGTAGGCGATGCCGCGGTCGGCGAAGAAGTCGGTCTCCTTCGTGAACGCCGCCTTCATGACCTCGGGGGCGCCCGCGACGATCGGGCACGAGGCCGTGTCCATCGTCTTGTTGAGGCCCGGCGGCACGTGCGTGATGCAGGGGAAGAAGACGTACTTCAGCTTCTTGCCGCCCTCTTCCTGCTGGTGGTGATGGAAGAGGAGGTTGTGGATGTGCGCCTGCGCGACCTTCGACGGGTAGCAGGGATCGATCGATCCGTACTTGCCGCCCTCCAGCCACATCTCCTCCGAGGTCTCGTCGGAGAAGACGACGTTCTGCTTCTGCAGGCCGAGCGTCTCGAGGTAGGTGCGGAAGTACGGCGCCAGCGTCCAGATGTTGAGCACCTTGGGGATCCCGACGCGGATCGTCCGCCGCGCCGCCCACGCCTCCGGCGACGAGCGCTGGAAGTTACGCTGGAACGCAGTCTTCTTGGCGCCCAGGTTCAGGAACGCCTTCTCGACCTTCATGTCGCTGATGACCGTGCTCGCTTCGGGCATCGGCTCGGCGTCGTAGAAGTGCCGGAACACCTGCTTCGACTCGTAGTCGACCAGGTTCGGGAACTCCTTCATCAGTTTCTTGCGCTCCTTGGTGAGCGCGATCATCGCCTCTTCCGACTCGACGGTCCCCTTCTCGCAGGAGAAGCCCGAGATGTAGCGCGACGTCCGCCCGTCGGGCGTCTCGGTGTCGATGAACGTCCTGGCGCAGTTGTTGGGGCAGAAGTGGCAGCGCGTCGACTCGTCGTTGACGGCCTTGAACCGCAAGTCGATCGCGGCGTCGATGCCGATGAACGTCGAGAACCCCTTGCGCATGACCACGCGACGGGTCTCCATCGCGGCGCCGATCGCGCCCGCCTCGCCGGTGTGCGGGTGGACGTAGACCTCGGCGCCCGGGACGCGCGCCTTGATGTAGTCGACCTGCGCCTTCAGCGCGGCCAGGTTGTGCTGCGTCCCGCCCTGGAGGACGAACTTCTTGCCCAGCTCCGCCATGCGCGGGATCTGCACCACGTACTGCCAGACGTTCTTGGGCAGCACCTGCGCGAGGCCGGCCAGCAGCTCCTCCTTCGAGAAGCCCTCCTTCTGGAAGTTCACGCGGTCCGAGTCGAGGAACACCGCGCAGCCGTAGCTGAACTTGGGCGACAGCTTCGCCTCGAACGCGACGTCGGCATAATCGGTGACCTTGACGCCGAACTGGTCGGCCATCGCCTGCAGCAGCATGCCGTTGCCGGCCGAGCACTGGTTCGACAGGCGGAAGTTCTTGATGTCGCCGTTCTGCATGAACAGGACCTTGATGTCCTGCCCGCCGATGTCGCAGATGACGTCGACGTCGCCGAAGTAGTGCGTCGCCGACATCATGTGGGCGACGGTCTCGACGATGCTGGTGTCCGACTTGACCGACTCCTTCAGCACGTCGGCCGCGTAACCGGTCGCGCCGAAGCCCTTCACCTCCATGATCGCGCCCTGGTCGGTGATGAACTTCTTCAGGCCCGCCAGGATCTCCTTGGTGTCGGCGATCGGGTTGCCCTTCGAGAGCATGTACGACTTCTTCAGCAGCTCGCCGGTGTCGTAGTCGATCAGCACGGCCTTCGACGACGTCGAACCGCCGTCCATGCCGATGACGACCTTGACGACCTGCCCGGGCTCGAAGGTCGCGTCCTTGAACTTCGGGATCGAGTAGAGCTGGCGGAACTCGTCCAGCTCGCCGCGCCCGTTGTCGTCGCCCAGCGTCAGCAGCGGCGGGCCGGCCGTGTCGCCGAGACGCGCGGCGCGCCCGTTGAGGATGAAGTCCTTGAGCCCGGCCATCCCCTTGTAGACGCCGACCTCGGCGTTCTCGTAGAGGCCGTACATGACCGCGCCGTACGCCGCGTAGTACTGGGCGTTCTCGGGGACGATGATCAGCTCTTCGATCGGCACGTCCTTCGGATAGGCGTAGCCGCGATCGCGCCAGGTCTCGGGGATGCGCTTGCGCCAGCAGTCGCGCAGGAACGGCAGGTACGTGTTCGGCCCGCCCAGCAGCAGCACCTTGTGGCGCAGCGTGTTTCCGCGCGTCAGCACCGACAGGTTCTGCATGACGATCGCGTCGGCGAGCGAGTTCATGATCTCGAGCGACGGGATGCCGCTCTTGACCAGGTTCACGATGTCGGTCTCGGCGAACACGCCGCACTTGGCCGCCACGTGGTGCAGCTTCGAGTCGTCGAAGCCGATCTGGACCACCTGCTCGTTGGGCAGGCCGACCTTGATGACGCACTTGTCGATGGTGGCGCCCGTGCCCGACGCGCACTTGTCGTTCATCGAGGTGATCGCCGTCTTCTGCCCGGTCTCCTCGTTCTTCTTGAAGATGATGATCTTCGCGTCCTGGCCGCCCAGCTCGCACACCGAGCCGACGTCGGGGTGAAGCGTCTCGACCGCCAGGGTGACCGCGTTGACCTCCTGGACGAACTTCGACCCGATGTGCGGCCCGATCGGCGACCCGCCCGAGCCGGTGATGAAGGTCCGGATCTTTTCCGTCGGGAGGTTCGGGAACGCGGCCGCGATCCGCTCCAGGAACGAGAGCACGAACTCCGCCTGCTTGGTCTGGTGGCGGAGGTAGTCACTCCACAGGATCTCTTTCGTCACCGGATCCACCACGACCGCCTTCACGGTCGTGGAGCCGACATCGATCCCGATTGCGACCGCGTCCGTACGCGGATTCGGCGGATTCACATTCGAAGCCTCGGCCGTCACTCGCGCTCCCATCGAAAGGGGAAAGGGAAAAGTAGACTGACAGTTCAGTCTTGAAGTCCGGGAGACTGTAAGGACAGCGCAGCAAATGCGCAAGTGTTTCGGCCGGCGCGAAAAATTTGCGTGTGAAACCGCGCTGTTAAACCACGGTCGCGGTGGGCGCAATCCGGAGGATCGTGCCGAACACGTCTCCTGTCGCAGGGTCGAGCTTCGGATCGACGAAGATGCGCGTGACATCGAGGTCCCGCATCGCCGCGATTCCCTCGGCTGATACCAGCTCCTTCGACGCGATCGCGATCGGCGCCAGGTCGAGCTCGGTTCCGATCGCGGCGGCGAACGCGGTCGCCGCCTCGCTGGACGTGAAGAAGAACCCGTGCGGCGGCCGGCACCACATGTCCCGCCCGCTCCGGGTCAGGTACCAGATCTTTTCGGTCAGGATCGAAACGAAGTCAGGGAGCTCGGCCTCGGACACGCCGGCATCCTGGCATATCCCTGAAAAACCGGCGCGCGGTATCATCTGCTGGGGCGGGAATGTTCGCGTCGCATGTCCTTCACCTGACCGGGCTGCTGGCGCTCGCGGGCGGCGGCGCCGGCACGACGATTCAGGTCGATCCCGGCGTCACGGCGATTCGCACCTGTCGCCTGTCGTGCGTGTCGTTCCGCACCGAGTCTGACGGCTGGCTGTTCGACCACTGCGGAAACGTCTACCGGACGTCGAACGGCGGTGACGGCTGGATCCATGACCTCGCGGTGGAGGCTCTTTTCGCCAAGGAGTCCGCCCAGCCGAAGCCTACGAAGAACAGCGAGAACGACCCGCTGTACAAGGCGTTCGCGTCCGGCGCTGGCGTCTCGCCCGAGACGCTGACCCGGATGGCCAGTCGAGGACATATCGGATTCATGCACTGGTTCTCACCGACGGAAGCCGTGGCCGGAGGCGACGTCGGTGCGTCGATGCTCCGCACGACCGATGCCGGGAAGACGTGGACCCGCGTCGCGACGCCGACCGGGCAATGGGTGTACGTGGTGGAGACCCGTGGCGACACGATCTGGACCTGCGGATCCTCGGGACAGATCATCCGCAGCACCGACCGGGGACGAACCTGGCTGTCGCTCCGAAGTCCGTTCAACTCGGACGACCGTTGCGTGGCACTCGCGATCGGCGCCGACCGCCGCGGCCAGGCGCTGGGAATGAAAGGATCGCGCTGGACCACAACGGATGACGGCGCGACCTGGACCGCTGACGCCGCGTCCCCGCAGATCACCGCCGCACCCGCGAGCACGAAGGCGCCGGATGGTGGGACCGGATTGCCGACACTCCTCGATCGTGTCCGTGTCCACCCCGTCCCTGCGGGCTTGCCTGCGAGCGTTGGCCGTGTCCATGTACAACCCGCTTCCCCACCGGTTCCGCGTGGCGGCGGGAGCGTCCGGATCGACGGCTCGCTGCTGGTGTTCGACGAGCCGGGCGGCGCACGTCGGTCCGGACCCGTTCGCAGCGTCGCGTCGGGCAAGACAGTTCCGCTGCTGGCTGTCGAACGGATCGGTCCGGCGACCTACGGCTGGACAACGGAGCGGCTCTTCTTCGCCGAGGACGGCCGCACCTGGTACGCGGTCGGTCCGCTGCCGACTGCGCCGCGCCGGATCACGTTCGTGAACAACCTCGCCGCTGTGCTGGAGGGCCGGGGCGGCACGTTCCGCTCGGAGGATCGCGGGGTGCACTGGAAACCCAGCTCGCAGGCGGCGCTGGACGTTGCGGACGCCGATCGGGCGCGCGCCGCTGAGGGCGGAAAGAAGGTATCGTCCGCAAGTCCGTTCGCCTGCCTCGACCGCGCGTCCGAAGGACTCCTGAACGTGGACTTCGGCGTCGAAGGCTGTTTCGGGGGCAGCCATAGCGGGCTCAGCCTGCGGATCAGCAAAGGTGTGGCGATGCTCAGCGGCACCATCGACCATCCCGCCTCCAAGAGCTCGCAGGTAGATGGCAAGGTCCTGACCTCCACCGAGCGCGCCCGCCTGCTGCAGGGCATCGCCGCCGCCGCCACCCGTCTCGAAGAACCGAGCGAATGTCGGGAAACGACGAAGCACGATGCGGAAGTGACCTGGCACTGTGACAGCCCGACGCCGAAGGTCGAGGGACGGCTCGTGTTCACGAGCGACGCCTGCGACGGACCAGGCCTGTCCGAAAGTGTCGGGGCCAGCACCAGGTTCGGCGGCCGATCCGGCGGCTATGCCCGGGCGATCGGGGTCTCGGCGTGGGCGCGCCAGGTTCTCAATACCTACGGCGCACGCTAGGCGCCGGCGGCTCGAAGTTCGGGGCGCCAGGTCGGGTGCACGGCGGCATGGCCCGCATCAACCCGTGATAGGAAGGTGCAATGGATGCGGCCGGCCGACATCCGCACTTCGTCTCTCCGGTTTTCTGGCACTCCAGCCTCGCCGAGGGGCTGGTCACCGCCCGCGAATCCCAGCGCGCGGTGCTGGTGGTCGTCGGCCGGCAATCCTGCGGTGGCTCCCGCGCGCTGGTGGAGAAGACGATCGGGAAGGAAGAGATCCAGGAATACGTCGACGCGCATTACGTGTGCGTGGCCGGCGACGCCGACGCACCCGAGCCCGACGTCGCCGCCCTGGTGGCCCGGATGGCGCAGCACGATCGAACACCGCTCTGCCTCTACCTGTCCGCCGAAGGCGCGCTGATGCATTCGACTTCCGGCGGACGTCCGCCCGCCGTGTTCCTGTCGGATTTACTCGAAGCGCCGCACCGGGCGCGTTAAGGCGCTCGCACGTCGCCCGAAAGCGGCTTGCCCTCACCCCGACCCTCTCCCGCAAGGCGGGAGAGGGAGATCAGATCTGATCCCCTCTCCCGCCTTGGGAGAGGGTTAGGGTGAGGGTCCGGCCTTCTGCTAAGCGACGCCGGCCGCGCGCGCGAGCGCTTCCAGCGCCGCGGAAAACATCGGCCCAGCGACGGCCACGGCTTCGGCGTCATCGCGTTCAAGCACGAAGTAGTCGTTGGGGATGACGTCGCCGTATCCGCGGACCTGCAGCACGCGTACGCGCGCCTCGCCGCCTCCCGGTTGCACCACAAACGCGCGTTGATCGTCGTCGGCGGCGGGCGGCATGGCTACTGCGAGCGGCTTGCCGTAGCGACTGAAGATCCCGAGCACGATGTGCGGCGGAACGGCGGCGATGCGCGCGAACGTCTCGTCGAGACTCAGGCCAGGCAGCCCTTCAAGATGTTGGTGATCACCTCGCGCCCGAGCTTCTTGAGGTCGATCTTCATCGGGTCCTGCTCGACGAACGCCCACTGCACGACCTCCTTGACGCTGCCGAGGGTGCAGCGCGCGACGACGTTGGCGTCGCAGGGACGCACGACGCCGAGCTGGCGGCCCGTGTTCAGCGCGCTCACGAACATCGCCTCGATGCGCCCGTAGAAATCCGACAGCTTGCGATCGAAGTCGGTGTCGATCCCCACCGCCTCGCGCAGAAGGATTCGCGCCATCTCGCGGTTGTCGAGCAGCGTCTTCAGCACGCGATCGACCGTCGCGTTCAGCTGCTCGACGGGGTCGGGCGCGTCCAGGCCCACCTCGATGCGCTTCACCTGCGCTTGCAGCGTCGTGACCAGGTGGTCGAGCAGCTCGTCGAAGATCGCGCGCTTCGATTCGAAGTACAGATAGAAGGTGCCGCGGGCGATCTTGGCGGCGGCGATCATGTCGTCGATGCTGGTGTCGTGGTACCCCTTCTCCGAGAAGATCCGCCGCGCCACCGCCAGTACGGAGGCGCGCCGCGACTCGCGCAGGAGCCGCGCTCGTGAGACACGACCGTCGACTTTCACCATTGGTGCCAGCTCACCGGACAACGCCGCGACGTTATCACGGGCGCTATCCACCCGGTGCAGCCCGCAGGCGATCAGGCCATAGCGCGGCGTCTTCGAGGTGCCGGCCCTCCGGGAGAACGGTCTGGTACCGCGCCAGCGTGCGCTCTGCGGCCTCGATCGACGTCCGGGCTTCGGCCTTCGCCGCGCCCAGCAACGCGCTGAAGTAGGCGTCGTCGACCACGTCGGTTTCGAGCACACCCGCCGTCTGGTCGAGCGCCAGCGCCGCCTCGAGATCGCGCACCGCCTCGGGGTAGCGCTCGAGCCAGGCGTACGCCGCCGCCCGATCCACGAGCGCCGCGGGATCCTCGTCGTCGCGTGCGATGGCGCGGCTCGCCTCTTCCACCGCCTCGGCGTACTTCCCCTCCTGGATCAGCTTCGCCGCGAACGTCATCCCGTAGCGCCCGGCCATGACGCGCGCAACGTACCACGCGCGGCGTCGGACTCGTGTCCCCGCGCAACCGGTGGCCCTCACGAATGAGGCAGCGTAATGTGCCGCAAGAAATGCGCTGGAACATCGGACCCTTTGGGGTGAAGGACCTGTTCACGCTGGTGAACCTGCTGGGCGGCGTCTTCTGCGTCCATTTTGTCGTCGTTGGACAGCCGACGCTCGCCGGCTACGCGCTGCTCGCCGGCTACCTGCTCGGTGACACGCTGGATGGCCCGATCGCTCGGCTGACCCGGACCTCGAACAAGTTCGGCAGCGAGTTCGACACCGCCACCGACCATTTCGTACAGGGGATCGCCCCGGCACTGATCGTCTACGCGGTCTACGCGCGCGCCGGTCAGACCGTCAACGGCGTCGTTCTGATGGCCCTGCTGATCACCTGCGCGACTGTCCGCCAGGCGCTGTTCTCAGTGGCGAAGATGGGCGACCCGTTGATGTACACCGGCCTGCCGCGCACGGTCAGCGGCTACGCCGCGATGGCGTATGTCCTGTCGTCGTTCTTCTTCGGGATGAACCCGGTGGGCTACACGCTGGGCGGTTTCATCATCCCGGCCCTGGCGCTTCTGAACCTGCTGCCGATCCCCTACATGACCCATCGGGGCGGGCGGCGAATGCAGACGCACGTGAAAATCCTGGTGATCGGGTTCCTGGTCACCCCGACGGCGGCGTTCCTGCTCGCGCGCCAGTACACGTTCGACGTGCTGTTCGTCTGGACTTTCGGCTACGCGGCCTTAGCGTGGATTCCCATCTATCCGCACGAGAAGAAGGCGTTTTTCGCGCGTTACCGGCAATGGACGACGGAAGTGAGCGCGAAGTAGGCAGGTCGTCGACGGGCGCTGTGTTGCGGGGGCCGGGAGGCCAAGCTAGAGTGCGCGGCCCGATGTCGCTCGGCCGTTTGCCTGTCGAAAGCCCGCGTCCGGAGTCGCGAGCCCACTTCGACCTGATGGCGGGGGGCGAGGCTGCGTTCGCCGGCATCTTGAAGCGGATCGACCAGGCCGAGCGCAGCATCCTGGTCCGCTGCTTCGAATGGCGCGACGACGCCACCGGGCAGATGGTCGCCGAGGCCCTCCTGCGCGCCGCCGATCGCGGCGTCGAGATCAAGATCCTGAAAGACCGCGTCGGGATGGCCTACGAGCACCTGGAAGGAACGAAGCAAAGCTTCTTCCACAAGCGCATCGGCCTGATCCCCCGCCTGCAGACCTGGTCGCTGATGACCGTGTACGGACGCTGGGGATCGCTGCGGCAGAAGCCCAGCCCGCTCGCGGACGCGCTGCTGAATCACCAGATGGTCAGCGTCAGCCATCACCAGAAGCGCTTCGACCACGCGAAGCTCTACGTGTTCGACGACGAGGTCGTGATCCTGGGCGGCATGGGAATCGGCGACGACTTTCGCCATCACAACGTCGACTTCATGGTCGAGATCTCGGGTGGCGGCGCGGCGGCGCGCCTCGCCGAACGTTACGAGGGGCGCGCGTCTTTCGATCCGTCGCGGTCGTTCGACTACCTCCTGCACTCGTTCAAGGCGAACAAGCCGAAGAAAGGACAGCGGGTCGCGCTGGCCAAGCAACGGCTGGCGCTGATCGCCAGCGCGCAGAAGCGCCTGACGATCGAGATGGCCTACTTCGGCGACAAGGCGTGCACGGCGGCGCTGATCGACGCGGTCAAGCGCGGCGTCCAGGTGACGGTGCTGACGGCGGCGCGTGCCAACATCATCGGCGACCTGAATCTCTGGACCTGCTCGCAGCTGCTGCGCCGTACCCGCAGCCCCGAGAACCTGCGCATCGTGCTGCACCCGCGCATGGTCCATGGCAAGGCGATCGTGGGCGACGGCGCCTGGGTCGACATCGGGTCGACCAACTTCACGTCGCCCTCGCACGGCGGGTACGAGGAGGTCGACCTGTTCTGCCGCGACGCCGCGTTCGCCAAGCGTGTCGAGGACGCAATCGAGCACGACATCCGCGACGGGAAAGCGGCGAAGCTGCCCATTCGCTACCGCCGTCCCTACGTCGTCGTCGAGCGCATGCTCGGTTCGTTTCACGGGCGCAAGAAGAAGTCGAAGGTCAAGGGACGCAACAGGTAGAGGCCGGGGCGGCGTGAGCAAGGGGCGCGCAGCGGGGGGCACCGGGCCAATCGCCCTCATCGCCGGCGTCGGGATGTTGCTGGCGCCGGCCGCCGCGTCGGCGTGGCAGGTGTCCGATCCGATCCACCACGACTGCCATGAACGCATCAGCGCCGAGGCGTTGCGGCGCGCCGGCTACGTGGCGTCGCCGCCCCCGCTGTCCGGCGCCGACGCCGATTTGCGCGACGGCCTGCAGTTCGATGCCGGCCCGTACGACGCGAACATCTACGCGCTGTCGTTCATCATCGGAACGCGCTGGCCGGACTCGCAGGGCGAGCCCAGCTTCGATTTCTACAAGCTTTCGAACGTCCACAACGCCCCCGGCGATCAAGCGGCGCACTGCCTGCGCGAGGAGAGCGACATCGGCGCGGAGACCGGCGACACGCACGCGCTGGCCGCGTGTCGCGCCCAGATCACCACGCTGTACTGGCAGGCGCTGGCGACCCTCGACCCGACGACGGGCGGCGTCGATCCGGACGAGCGGACCTTGCAGCCCGAGTACCTGCCCTTCCTGGGCAAGACGCAGATCCCGGTGTCGGGCTTCTATTTCTTCGCGGGCCGCGCCGCGCACGCCGTCCAGGACAGCTTCACGCACACCTACCGGCGCATGACCGACCCCGAACCGGGCCACGCGATCACATCCGTGTTCAACTGGGAATCGCAGGTGCGGGGCGACCTGGTCGAGTCCGTCAACGGCCACGGGCACGAGACGATTCTCGACGACTGCGAGGACGACAACCCCAGCAACGCCGCTCGTCTGGGCTGGGCCACCGACGCGACCACCGTGTTGCTCTCGGCGCTGACGACGCCGGGCACCGCCGCCGAACGCCAGATGCGCCTGGACGCGTTCTTCACAGAATGGATGACCTATGAAGCAGGCTGCTCGATCGAGAACGAATACTGCAACAACCCCGTGCAAGCCTGGCTGCGGACGAGCGGGAAGTCGATGAACTACGACAGCGGCGGCTGCGCGCTGGCGGGCGGGACGCGGGCGGGCCTGGGCGCGCTGGCGGTCGCCGCCGCCGGTCTCGCGCTGTTGACGTTGCGGCGGCGGCGGCGGCGCAGGCGCCTCGCCGCGCTGCTCGCGTTCGCGATCGTCGGCCTGGGCACGACGGCCGCGCGAGCCGACGACGAGCACCGCGGCTGGCGCGCCGAGGCGCGCGCGTCCCTGTCGGTGCAGAACCCCGCCTACGCATTCGGCGGCGCGGGCGCGTACGCGTGGCGGCGTTTCGAGGTGGGCGGCTTCGCCGAGATCAATCCCTGGTACGACGCCAACCGCGAGATGATGAGCCTGGGCGCGACCAACTTCGGCGTGCTCGCGCACTACCTGCACGCGCTGCGCCCGGACGTACGCCTGCGCGTCGGCCTGGGCCTGGGCCTGTCGGTCCTGAACCAGGATCTGCCCGGAACCAGCGCGGGCAACGTCGGCATCTACGCCAACGTCCGCCTGCTCGGGCTGGTCTGGTACTTCGCGGACCGGACCGCGCTGACGATCGACGCGTTCGACCTGGCCCTGCCGACACCGCAGATGCGCGGCTGGCCGGTCATGTACGCGCAGCACCGGATCAGCGTCGGGCTGTCGTTCTAGCCGCAGCCGCGGCGGCGACAAAAAAAAAGGGCGCTGGGACCGAGGCCCCAGCGCCCGATTTAGCGAGACGCTCGCGCGCCGCTAGAAGTTGGTATCGACGTGAATGATGACCGAGGTGTGAACGCGGTTCAGGTATCCGCCCGTGTCCTGCATATCGGCCCCGAAGGCGGTGCCGCTGACGTTCGCGATGGTGAAGGTCGTGGTGCCGACGATGTTCACCGCCACGGGCGGGCTCACGATCCGGTTGTTGCCCGACGTGCGGTCGATATCCGTCGCAGCCCAATTCACGCTGATGACGCCGTCTGCCGGAAAGCCACCGCCGCTGGCGTTCTCGATGTCGCCGATTTCGATCTCGAGCGACGCCGACTTCGCGCTGTTGTGGAACGCGCCCTTGGGCAGCGTGCCGATGAGGGAGTTGAACCCGCCGGGTCCGAAGCTGAACACCGAGATGGTGTCGGGACCGGCGTCTTTCCCCTTCATGCGCGTCACGAGGACGGACGTGAACGTGCCCGCCCCATCGGACCAGCTCGCGGACGCGAACATGTTGTTCGTGTAGAGCTGCTGAACCTCAGCCGCGCGAGCGATCGAGATCGGCGCCAGGAGAGCGACAGCCAGAACGATTCCAGAAACCATCTTTCCCATCGTATTGAACCCCTTTTCTAAAAGTTGGTATCTACCTTACCATATCGGAGCGAATGTAAATCACTTAAGTGGCGACAATTACATGACTTACGGTTGCGCAACTAGCGCGCTGCGCCCACGGCTGGGCTAAGCCGGCGTAACCTCAGGCATAAGGGTTGGCCTCTAGGGGCCGCTCCGGATGCCGGGGATGCAGGGCGCGCGGACTACGGGGCAGGCGCGCGGGACCGGGCTAGGCGCGCACGACCGGATCGGCGTCCGGCGAGCGCTTCAGGGCCGGCGTCGGCGCCAGCGCGGGCCGCGCGGCCGTCGCCGGCGTGCGGAGGTAGCGCGCCAGGCTGCGCAGCGTTTCGATCACGCCGATCGCCGCGGCGAACATCGTGAGCACGCCCCCGAGCCGCACGCTGGCCAGCGCGCCGGCCAGCAATGCGATCTCGATCCCCAGGCTCGCGGCCCACGAGAAGTCGGTGATGCGGCGGTTGGCGGCGTAGTTGTCGAGCGCGCCGCGCGCCATGTCGGCCGACAGCAGGATGATCAGGGGCGTGGTCGGAAGCCGCGTGGTGCCGAGCGCGATCATCGCGACGATCGGCATCGCGAATCCGGCGATCAGCCGAACCGCGTGCAGGCTCCGAAATGGATCCGGCCGCAGCAGCTCGCGGAAGCCGACAACGATGTAATCGAGCGCGCTGTACCAGGTCATCGCGATGACGAAAGCCAGCACGGTGAAGCGCGTGACCTCGGGCCCGCCGAACAGCGCAGCCCCGAGAAAACCAACCAGCACCGTCGCGGCGAATTCGATCGGCCGGAAGCGGCGTCGCGGCGTGAAACGCAGGATGATCATCGTCAGCACGGCCGCCGCGAGCGGCACGCCGAACAGCGTGAGCAGGTAGCCGCGCGCCGCCACGATCGGCGAGAGCACGACGAAACCGATGCCCAGCATCTGCACCCAGGTCTTGGCCTTCGCGGCGTTCGTGCTGGGCAGGCGGCGCCCGCGCAGCTCGAGGCTGGATCGCAGCACCGTGACACCCAGCTCGCGTGACAGGATCGCCGCCGCGACCCACCAGGGAATGATGCCCATGTCCGCGCAGATCCCGTAAGAGACGACGATGAAGACCTTGTCGGCGACGGGATCCAGCAGCGATCCCAGCACGGTCACGCCGTACTTTCGCGCCAGGTAACCATCGACCGTGTCGGTGAGGCCGATCAACGTGCCGAGGATGACGGCGATGATGCGCATCTGCTCGTCGCCGTACGCCAGCGCGCCGACGAAGGGCAGGCCGATCAACCGGGCGACGGTGACCTGGTTTGCCGTGATCCGCATCCGCCGCGAAAGTTAGCGGCCCGATGGATCAGGGTCAACCGCCGACGGCCAGATTGGGCCAATAATAAGATGACGCGTGGGGAGTCAGACGTCGTCGAGCGACGAGGACTGGACGGATTCGCAGTTCCAGCGCACGCCCGAAATCTGCCAGCCGTCGTTGCCGCATTCGGTGCCATATCCGAAGGCCGACTCCGTGGTCCCCGCCGAGATCTCCAGGTCGGCTGATCTCGCGTCGGGTTTGCCGCCGCGGCCGCACCGGACCTCCCACGAAATCGCGCACTTGACCGGGCCGTGGCAGCAGTTGCGCAACTCCATGCGCAGGCCGCCGTCCTCGACGAGCTTTTGCTGTCGGTACTTCATGCACGCATTCACCGATTCCAGTTTCTGAACCGGTGCCCTGGCGGGCGCTTTCCTGGACTTCGAGCCTTGTGCCGCCGAGTGCCCGGACGCGAACGTGGCCGCGGCCAGCACGGCCAGCACCGCGAACAGCGGTCGCCGCATTGCTGCCTCCCTGGATCGAAGGACAACGACTCGACGGGGCGGGTTCCGCGAATTTCGCGACGACGTGCGGATCAGGATTCGGGCAACGGAATGAATTCCTGATCGTCGCCGGGCACCAGCGGGAACGGGCCGTCGGGCGCGCCGCGCCGTTCGCGCCAGTCGCGCTTCGCCTGCTCGATGCGCGCTTCCGAGCTGGAGACGAAGTTCCACCAGATGTGGCGCGGCTCGGGGAACGGATCACCCGCGAGCAAGACGAATCGGCTCGCGACCTCCGCGCGGAGGTGCGCGGGATGCCCGGGCCGGAACAGCACCATGTGCCAGCGCGCGGCGCGCTCGGCGCCGCAGATCACCTCGCCGTCGACGACGTAGGCGCCGCGCTCGCCGATACCGTCGGGCAGCTCCAGCGACGCGCCTGCCTGCAGGCTGACGTCGACGTACGCGAGCCGCGAGAACGTCTTCACCGGCGAGCGGCGGTCGAACGCCTCGCCCACCAGCACGCGAATGTCGACGCCCGGCTGGCGCAGCACGGGCAACGTCTCGGCGGGGTGATGGTGAAACGCGGGGGCGGTCTCCTCGTGCTCACGCGGCAGCCCGACCCACAGCTGGATGCCGTGCACGGTGTGGCCGCTGGCGCGCAGCGCCGGACCGGTACGCTCGGAATGCACGATGCCGCGGCCCGCGGTCATCCAGTTGATGTCGCCCGGGACGATCGTCTGGAGCGATCCCAGGCTGTCGCGGTGGACCATCTCGCCCGCGAACAGATACGTCACCGTGGCGAGGTTGATGTGCGGGTGCGGGCGCACGTCCATGCCCTGCCCTGGCGCCAGTCCCGTCGGTCCGAAGTGATCGAAGAACACGTACGGCCCGACGGTGCGGTGGCCCGACGCGGGCAGCAGCCGCCGCACCACGAACCCACCCAGATCGCGATCGCGCGGCGTCAGGATCGCTTCGACCTCCGGGTCGACCGGCTCGGGGACCGGGGTTTCCTGAGGATCCACCGTCGGGCGCCAGCTCATGGCCGGGCCAACATCGCCATCTTCCGTGCTTCAGTCAATCGACGCGTGGGAGCCGGCGAGTTGATTCGAACTATCCGGGCCACGCTCGTCCGGTTAATACTCTAAGTCCTTAGTTGGAGGTCTTCATGCTCGCTTGCCGTTCCCCCCGGCCCGCGTGTCCTAGCCTTGCCTTGTCGCTTCGCCTGCTCGCGCCAGCGCTGCTGCTGTCGTTCGCGCTCGGATGCGGGCCCACCGGATCCAGCGGCACGGGCGCCGCAGGTACGTCCGGCGGCGGAACCGCGGGCACGTCGGGCGGCGCCGGCACCACGGGCAGCGCGGGCACCAGCGGCGGCGCGGGCACCAGCGGCGCCGCGGGACGCGGCGGTACCACCGGCGCCGCAGGCACAACAGGCGCGGCGGGCAGCCAGGCTGGGACCACCGGGCGAGGCGGCACGACGGGCGCCGCGGGCAGTGCGGGCGGGACCGGCGGAAGCGCGACGGCCGGCACCAGCGGCAACGCCGGCACCACCGGCGCGGCGGGCAGCGCGGGTGGAACGACCGGCCGCGGCGGTACGACCGGCACGGGCGGCGGCACGGCCGGCACCGGCGCAGGCGGCACCACCGTCGCGACGACGTGTGGCGCCGGACCGCCCAGCGGGCCGTCGGGCGGCGCCAACTTCCCGTTCCCTCAGCACCGCGCTTCCAGCTATTGCATCTACCCGCCGACCTGCGCCGACAAGGACATGATGGACGGCTGGACGGCGTACAAGAGCGCGCTGATCGTCGCCGACGGCAGCGACGGATCGATGCGCGTTCAGCGACCGACGGACGGCAACGACACCGTCTCGGAAGGGATCTCGTACGGCATGCTGTTCGCCGTCTACATGAACGACAAGACGACGTTCGATGCGCTGTGGAAGTACGAGCAGAAGCACCTCGACATGCGCGGCCTCATGAACTGGCACATCGCCTCCAACGGCTCGACCGCGGGCGCAAACTCCGCGACCGACGCCGACGAGGACATGGCGTTCGCGCTGGTGATGGCCGACAAGCAGTGGGGCGGCTACGCGACGACGGCGATGAACATGCTGACGACCGTCGCGATGTATGACTTCGCCACCGACGGAACGATCCAGGGCGGCGACACGTACCCGAATTCGGTCAACCCGTCTTACATCGCGCCCGCCTTCTACCGCGTGTTCGCCGCCTACACGGGCAACACGCGCTGGACGACGATCCTCGACAGGTCGTACACGCTGCTGGCGTCGGCGCAGAACATGACCAACGGGCTGGTGCCGGATTGGTCGGTCGGAAACCGCACCAACACGACCTACAGCTACGACGCCACCCGCACCCCGTACCGCGTCGCGCTCGACTACTGCTGGAGCGGCGACATGCGCGCCAAGACCTTCTCGGACCGCATCGGAACGTTCTTCGCCGGCATCGGCGCCGCCAACATCGTCGACGGCTACAACGTCACCACCGGAGCCGCGACCGGAAGCTACAAGAACTCGACGTTCGTCGGTCCGGCGGGCGCGGCGGGCGCGGCCTCGAACAAGGCTCAGCTTGTCGCCGACGCCTACACGCGCGTCGCAACCGATGCCAAGGCTGCGGGCACCAATTACTACGATCGGTCATGGGCCCTGTTCACCGTCATGCTGATGACCGGCAATTTCGTGAATTTCCAGTCGCCTTAGCGGCTGTCCTGCTAGAAGATCGCCGAGCGGCAGTCTGACAGCGTGACAGTGAAATGATCGGCGAGACGTTCGGCAACTACCGGGTCACGGAGCTCATCGGTGAGGGCGGGATGGGTGTCGTCTATCTGGCCGAGCACCCGGCGATCGGCCGCCGCGCGGCGGTGAAGATCCTCCGCCCCGGCCTGACCGACAACCCGGAGATTCTGAAGCGCTTCTTCAACGAGGCGCGCGCCGCCAACGCGATCCGCCACCCCGGCATCGTCGAGGTGTTCGACTGCGGGACGCTGCCGTCGGGCGTCTCGTACATCGTCATGGAGCTGCTGGAGGGCGAGAACCTCGCCGCGCGGCTCCGGCGCGCCGCGCGGATGCGGCATCCCGACGCCCGGCGCATCGCCGCGCAGACGGCGAGCGCGCTCGCGGCCGCTCACGCCGCCGGCATCGTCCACCGCGACCTCAAGCCCGACAACCTGTACCTGGTCCCCGACGATCGCGATGCGGCGCTGGAGATGGTGAAGGTGCTCGACTTCGGCATCGCGAAGCTGGGCCAGCAGGGATCGAACGTCAGCTCGGTGCGCACGCGGACCGGATCGGTGATGGGAACACCCGCGTACATGTCGCCCGAGCAGTGCCGCGGCACGCGCGAGATCGATCACCGCACCGACATCTACGCGCTGGGCGTGATCCTCTACGAGATGGTGTGCGGGCGCCCGCCCTTCGTTTCGGAGGGATTCGGCGAGATGGTTCACCTGCACATCGCCGCACCGCCACCGCCGCCGCGCACGATCGAGCCGTCTGTCCCGGAGGACCTGGAACGCCTCATCCTCTGGTGCCTCGCCAAGGAGCCTGACGACCGCGTCCAGACGATGACCGACGTCCACGCGGCGCTCACGGGACGGCCGACGCCGCCCTCGCGCGCGACCGCGCCGACGGCGCGCACGCCCCGGCAGCCCGCCCCGCCCGCGATACCGACCACGTTCACCCAGGCGGGTGCGGGCGCGCTGGCGACCGACGTGACGCCGCGATCGCGACGCAAGGCGCCGGCGATCGTGCTGGGTGTCGTTGCGATCGGCGCCGTCGCGCTGCTGACGCGCGGGTCGTGGATGCCGCGCTCGTCGGACACGGTGACCGTCGCGCCGGCGGCGACCGCGCCTGCGAACCCGCCGCCAGCGGCCGCCGCTGCGCCGACCGCGCCGACCGCGCCGGCCGCCCCGGCGACCGTGACCGCGGCGATCGTGTCGGATCCGCCCGGGGCGCGTGTCGTGCGCGAGAAGGACGGGGCGGTCATCGGCATGACCCCGTTCCGCGAAACCTGGCCCAGCGGCGACGGCGTGCGCAAGCTGCGCCTCGAGCTCGACGGGTATCGCACCGAAGCGGTGGCTGTCCCGCTCGATCGCGGCGTCGATCTCTCGTTCGCGCTGCGCAAGGTCGCCCAGGCCGAACCGCGCAAGCACAAGGACACGACGCACGGACCGGCGTCGAAGGTTCCGCACGCGCCCGCGGCGCCCGCCGCAGCGCCGAAGCCTGCCCCTACGCCGAAGCCCGCCAAGTCGGAACCCGTTCCGCTCTGACGCACGCGAACACGCCCCGTCATTGCGTCGTTGATTTCGCGCGCCTGGTGCCCGAGGATTCCGCGTCGTGCGCATCCTGACGGTCATGGTTGTGCTGTGCGCGCTGGCGTTTTCGCCTGGCGCGATCGCGGCGGGGGATGACGGCGCCGAGATGAAGGCCCGCACGCACTTCGCCGCCGGCGAGTACAAGGAGGCGCTGGAGATCTACGCGCGTCTCTATGCCGAGACGATGCACCCGACCTACCTGCGCAACATCGCGCGCTGCCACCAGAACCTGGGCAACCCCGACAAGGCGATCAGCAGCTTCCGCGAATACCTGCGCAAGGCGCACGATCTGACGCCCGATCAGCGCAAGGAGATCGAGGGCTACATCGCGGAGATGGAGCACCTCAAGCAATCGAAGGAGAAGTCCGCCGAGCCGGCCGCCGCGCCGCCGCCCGCCGCGCCGCCGCCCGCCGCGCCGCCCGCCGAGACCACGCAGCCGCTCGTCGGCCCCCCCACGGTGACGGCGACCGGGACGACGGGCGACGACGGGGGCGCGTTCTACACGCGCGCCTGGTTCTGGGGCGTGGTCGCGGGCCTCGCCGCCGCGGGTGTCGTGACGTTCCTCTGGCTGCGCGACAGCGGGCCGGAGTCCGGTAACTTGGGGGCGCTCGATCTGCGATGAGGCGACCGGGCTCCTGGGCGTTGGCAATCGGGCTCGCGTTGTTCGGCGCGTGCGGGGGCGACAAGACCACCGCGCTCGACATCAAGCTGGACGTCACGGGCGCGATCGATCAGGTACGCGTCGATTCCGTCACCGTCGGTGGAAGCGCCGTTTCGCTGACCGGCGAGCAGACCTTGTTCCCCGCCAGGCCGACGATGCTGAAATCGGGCGACGTCCTGACGCTGTGGTTCAAGGACAACACCGACGGAAAGACCGTCGTCGTCACGGCGACGGGTCGCTTGTGTGGCCGGGACGCGACGGGCCAGGTGCCGACGCCGGAGAGGAAGCTCGCCAAGGGCCAGACCGTCGCGACGACGCTCGTGCTCGTGAACACCAGCACCAGCTGCGTGGGCACCGGGACAGGCGGCGGAGGCGGAACGTCGGGGAGCGGGGGCGCGGCGGGTACGGGGGGCGGCGCCGGCGCGACGGGCGGCGCGGGCGGCACCACCGGCGCGGGCGGCAGCAGCGCTGGCGGAACGACCGGCGTCGGCGGCTCGACGGGCGGTCTCGGTGGCACCACCGGAACGGCCGGCACGACAGGAACCGCCGGCCGCGGCGGCACCACCGGAACCGCCGGCACCACAGGAACCGCCGGCCG
>Ga0207708_10000817_pt1 | contig 23458 bp, 23 predicted proteins | sample KBSK5101metaG_FD_184340 | JGI IMG/M metagenome (GOLD analysis project Ga0207708, IMG submission 184340) | Corn, switchgrass and miscanthus rhizosphere microbial communities from Kellogg Biological Station, Michigan, USA - KBS K5-10-1 metaG... | ecosystem: Host-associated > Plants > Roots >...
CGGCTGGGACCAGAAGCTGCCGGCGCACGCCTCGGTGCGGCTCGACGTCGAGCCCGGCCCACAGCTCTGGGTGGCCTACATGCTCGCGGACCAGCCGCTGTGCTCGCAGAAGCCGCTGCTCGACACCTCCTATCCGCACGTGCCGGTCTCGCGCAAGGCCGACTACGTGGTCGTGCAGCGCCCGCTGGACAAGCCCGTCGACGCCGTCGGCCCGCCGCTGATGGCCAACTCGGCCTACCAGCTCTACCGCATGAACCCGCGCGTGCCGGGGCCCGACCGCTGCTCGCGGGCGATGGTGCAGACGGTCACCTCGATCGGCGCGATCTAGACGCCGACGCGCACGCGCCCTCGACGGCGTCGCGCAGGCGCCGCGCGACCTCGGGGAAATCGTAGGCCCGGGCGCGGGCGGCGCCGCGCGCGCGCAGCTGGCGGCGCAGGTCGGCGTCGGTCACCGCCAGGTGCAGGAGCTCGGCGACCACCGCGGGGTCGCCGTCCGAGACCAGCAGCGCAGCGTCGCCGGCCACCTCGGGGATGCCGCCGGCCGGGCGCGCGATCACGGGTACGCCGAGCGCGAACGCCTCCAGCAGCGGGATGCAGAAGCCCTCGTGCTCGGAGAGCGAGAGCAGCACGCTGGCGGTCCGGAAGCGGTCACCGAGCTGCGCGTCGGTCAGGCCGCGGTCCAAGCGCACGGCACCCGGCGCGACGCGGTCGGCGAGCGCGCGCAGCGCCCGCTCGTAGCGCGGGTTGAGCGGCTCGCCCACGAGCACGAGCTGCGCGTCGGGCGCGCGGTGGCGGCGGTACAGGGCGAACGCCCGCAGGACGTCGTCGTGACGCTTGTGCGGCGTGAGCCGGCCGACGCAGAGCACGGTGGGAGGGCCGGGCGGCCGCTCCGGTGGCGCCGCCGGCCCGAGCCGGGCCGGGTCGAGCAGGATCGGGATCACGGCCGTGCGGCGCGCCCCGGCGTCGCGCAGCTCGGCGGCGTTGTACTCCGAGACGCCGGCGGCGAGGTCGACGCGGCGGGCGAACTCCGGCAGCTGGGCCCGCCCCACGGCGCAGTGGATGGCCACCGCGGCCTCGTAATCCCACAGGTAGCGCCCGGGGGTGACGTTATGGGAGACCATCACCTTGCGGTTGGGCGCGTCGAGCAGCGCGCGCAGCTTGGGCGCGTAGGCCGAGTAGTGGAACAGCAGCACGTCGCCGGGCGCCGCGCGGAAGCCGGGCAGCGCCCGGATGCCGCCGTCGAGGCCGGGGGCGAGGTAGGCCGCTCGGTCCTCGCCGCCCCAGCCCCACTCCCCGAACAGGCGCCGGTACGCGCGCGCCTGTCCGGTGACGGCGTCGACGGGGCCGGCGCCGGAGAGGAGCTGGTGGACGATCACGCGCCGGGACGTTAGGCCAGCGCGGGCTCGGCGGGTGCAGCCTCGTGCCCCTTGGCCCGCTTGGGCATGAGGAACCCGATCGCGAACGCGAGCGCCAGCAGGCCGACGCTGAGCAGCGTCGTCAGCTGGGCCGCGTGCAGGAAGTCGCCCGCGCGGTCGGGCTGGCTGCCCAGGGCGCCGAAGAACGCGGTGCCGATGACGGCCACGCCGAGCGCCGAGCCGAGCTGCTGCAGCGCCTGCAGCAGGCCGGACGCCGTGCCGACCTCATGGTCGCGCAGTCCGCCGACGACGATGTCGAACAGCGGCATGAACACGGCGCCCATCCCGATGCCGCTGATCAGCAGCGGCCACACGAAGTCCCAGCTGTCGGCGCGGGCACCGACGTCTCCGATGACCACTGCCAGCACGGCCAGCCCGCCGGCCATGACCAGCAGGCCCGCGTGCAGCACGGTGCGGCCGAGCTTCTGCATCGCCTGCGCCGCCACCGCCGAGCCGGCGAAGCCGCCAACCGCGAACGGCGCCAGCGTCAGGCCGGCGTGGATCGGGCTGTAGCCCAGGCCCGCCTGCAGCGCCACGCTGAGGGTCAGCGAGATCGCGGCCATCGCGCCCAGGAACACGAGCGAGAAGACCACGCCGGACACGTACGAGCGGTTGCGGAACAAGCTGGTCTCGATCAGCGGAGTGGCGCCGCTGCGCCGCCGTCGCGCCTGGTGCAGGGCGAAGGCGCCGAACACGACCACGCCGGCGACGATCATCGCGAACGTCCACGCCGGCCAGCCCAGCTCACGACCCTGGACGATCGGGTAGATGAGCAGGAACGAGCCGGCGGTGCCGAGCGCGGCCCCGACGCCGTCGAGGCGCCGCGACGCGGGCTTCGTCGTCTGGCCGGGCAGGAGCCTGCCGCCGACGATGAGCACGTACGCGGCCACGGGCACGTTGACGAGGAAGATCATGCGCCAGCCGGTGCCGAGCAGGTCGGCCTTGATCAGGCCGCCGGCCACGATCGGGCCGAGCATCGCGGACAGGCCCGCGACCGGCCCGAACACGCCCCAGGCCTTGCCCATCTCGTGCGGCGGGAAGAGGTCGCGGATGAGCCCGAAGACCTGCGGGACCATGACCGCGCCCACGGCGCCCTGGACGATGCGGAAGGCGATCAGCGCGCCGGTGCTCGGCGCGGCGGCGACCGCGACCGACGCGACCGCGAACCCGGTCACGCCGACGAGCAGCATCCGCTTGCGGCCGAACAGGTCACCGAGCCGGCCACCGATGAGGAGCATCACGGCCATCGCCAGCGTGTAGCCGGCGGCGAGCCACTGCACGTCGGCGAACGACCCGCCGAGGTCGACACGGATGTCCGGCGCCGCCGTGTTGACGACGGTCGCGTCGAGCAGGTCCATCATCGCCGCGGCCAGGGCGGCCGAGAAGGCGAGCCAGCGGAGGCGGACCCCGCCGGCTTCGCCGGCACGACCTTTGCCCTTCAGCGAATCCATCACGTCTCCCTTCGCATAGCGGAACGAATCATTCTGTTCCACAGTGTAGCAGAACGGAACAATCTATTCCGCTATGATCGGGGCATGGCCGAGACGAAGGCAAAGGCCCCCCTCAGCGGCCGCCGTGCCCAGGCCGCCCGCAACGACGACCGCATCCTCGAAGCCGCGCGCGAGGTGTTCGTCGCCAACCCCGAGGCGCCGATCGCCGACGTGGCCAAGCGGGCCGGGGTCGGGATCAGCGCCCTCTACCGCCGCTACCCGAGCAAGGAGGACCTGCTCCGCACCCTGTGCGCCGACGGTCTGGACCGCTACATCGCCACCGTCGAGGCGGCGCTGGCCGACGCGGGCGACCCGTGGGAGGCGTTCGCCGGCTTCATGCGCAACGCCGTCGACAACGACTCGACCTCGCTCACCCTCCACCTCGCCGGCACCTTCACCCCCACCGAGGAGCTCTACGCCGCCGCCAACCGCGCCCAGGAGCTCAACCGCCGCCTGTTCGAGCGCACCCGGAAGGCGGGCGCCCTGCGCCCCGACCTCGACGTCAACGACATCGGGCTCGTGCTCGAGCAGATCGCCGCCTTGCACCTGGGCGACGCCGAGCGCACGCGGGCCATCCGCCAGCGTCACCTGGCGCTCGTCCTCGACGGCCTGCGTACGCCCGCGCCGAGCGAGCTGCCCGCCCCTCCGCCGACCTGGCAGGAGATGGCGGGCCGCTGGCAGCAGGCGTGACCACGCTCTCGGCGCGGGCGCTGAACCGCGCCCTGCTCGCGCGCCAGTGGCTGCTGCGCCGGGTGGACCGGTCGACGGCCGACGCGCTCGACCACCTCGTCGGGGTGCAGGCCCAGGCGCCGCTGGCGCCGTACGTGGCGCTGTGGTCCCGGTTGGAGGGATTCGACCCGAACGAGCTGGCGGCCGCGCTCGACCAGCGGCGGGCGGTGCGCACCACCCTCATGCGGGTGACCATCCACCTCGTCAACGCGGACGACGCGCTCGCCCTGCGGACGTTCGTGCAGCCGATCTGCGCGCAGGTCTTCGCCAGCTCGGGCTTCGCCCGCGAGCTCGACGGCGTGGACCTGGACGAGCTGCGTGCGCGTGCGCGGGCACTGGTGGCGAAGCGGCCCCACACGCGCAAGGAGCTGAGCGACAGGCTCGCCGAGCGCTGGCCCGATGTCGACGCGCCCTCGCTCGCGTATGCGTTTACCTTCCTCGAGCCGCTCGTCCACGTGCCGCCGCGCGGCCTGTGGGGCGCGACCGGGCCCGCAGCGCTGACGACCGTCGACCGGTGGCTCGGGCGCCCGCCAGCGCCCGCCGCTCCCGAGGACATCGTGCTGCGCTACCTGCGCGCCTTCGGCCCCGCCACGGCCGCCGACGTGGCCAAGTGGTCGCGCGTCGCCCGCCTGCGGCCGGTGGTCGAGGGCCTGCGCCCCCGCCTGCGCACGTTCCGCGATGAGAACGGCCGGGAGCTCTTCGACGTGCCCGACGCGCCGCTGCCGGACCCCGACACCCCGGCCCCACCGCGCTTCCTGCCCGAGTTCGACAACGTGCTCCTCTCCCACGCCGACCGCACGCGTGTGATCCCGCCCGACAGCCCGCGCCTGCCGCTCCCGGCCGGCAACGGCGCCCGCACCGGCACGTTCCTGGTCGACGGCTTCCTGCGCGGCACGTGGCGGACCGAGGGCGACGAGCTCCACGTCGAGCCCTTCGCGCCGCTCTCCAAGCGGGACGCCCGGGCGGTCGACGACGAGGCCGAGCGCCTGCGCGCCTTCGTCGCCTCGCGCTAGCCGCCGTCGCGCTCGCGCTCGAGCGCGGCCAGGCGCGCCTCGAGCTCGGCCACGCGGTCCTCGAGCCGGCGCGCGTAGAGCACGATGTGGTGGTTGAAGCGGGTCTGCTGCCCGTAGGCCTGGCCGTTGTACTGGCGCAGGCCCCAGACCAGCGCCCGCTTGAACGCGGTGATCGGCCGCCCCCAGCGCCGGGTCGAGTAGACGAGGTCGGCGTCGGGCTCGATCAGCGCCCACTCGAGCAGCTTCTCGACCGTGGTGGCGTCGGTCGGCTCCACCGTCAGGCCGTGCAGATCGTCCGCGTACTCGCCCCGCGCGCGGCCGGCCGCCGCGGCCTCGCGGGCGGCGCCGAGCGCCTCCTCGGGCCGGGTCACGACGCCGCCTCGGCCCGGTCGGCCACCGACCACGCGCCGCGCAGGTCGACGAGCCCCTCGCCGCCGTCCTCGCGCAGGACCGCGAAGCGCTGGACGCGGTCGTAGTGGTCCGGATCGGCCTCGGGCGCGGCGAAGCCGGCGACGAGGTCGTAGTCGCCACCCAGGAGCGCCAGCCGCGGGATCTCGAACCGCACCGTCCCGCCGGCCACCACCAGGGCCGGGTCGGCCGCGGTGCGGAATACGCGCCGCCCCTCGGCGTCGCGCACCTCGAGCACGAGCCAGCGCGGCGGCGCTCCCGCCCGCGCGGCCAGCACGAGCGTCACCCTCACGGCATCGCCGGGCCGGAACACGGTGCCCGGACGCCCGACGCCGTCGGCGAGCTCGATCTCCAGCACCTCGCGCTCGGCCCCGGCCGGGCGGCGCACGTCGAGCGGCGCGCCCTCCGGCGTGCCCATGAGCCGGTGGTAGAAGAGCAGCCCGTCCGCCGTCGGCCCGTCGTAGGCGACCTCGCCCGCCTCGAGCACGACCACGCGCTCGCATACGCGCTCGATCGCGGTGGCGTCGTGGGAGACGAGCACGAGCGTCGTGCCGCCCGCGATCTGCTCGGAGATGCGGCGCAGGCACTTGCGCTGGAAGGCCTCGTCGCCGACCGCGAGCACCTCGTCGATGAGCAGCACGTCGGCGTCCAGGTGGGCGGCGATGGCGAAGCCGAGGCGCACGAACATGCCGCTCGAGTACGTGCGCACCGGCACGTCGATGAACTCGCCGAGCTCGCTGAAGGCGATGATCGCGTCCATCCGCTCCGCGACCTCCTCGCGGCGCAGGCCGTGCAGCGCGCCGTTGAGCTCGATGTTCTCGCGGCCGGAGAAGTCGCGCCCGAAGCCGGCGCCGAGCTCGAGCAGCGAGACCACGCGCCCGCCCGCCTCGGCGCGGCCCTCCTGCAGCGGGATGATCCCCGCGAGCACCTTCAGCGTCGACGACTTGCCGGCGCCGTTGCGGCCGATGAGCCCGACGGTTTCGCCGCGCCCGACGCGCAGCGAGACGTCGTGCAGCGCCCGCACGGGCGGCGGCCCGTCGCTGCCGCGGCGGAACACGAGCTCCTTCAGCGTGCGCCCGCGGTCGGCGCGGACCGAGAACGACCGCGACGCGTGCTCGAGCTCGATGTCTCCGCGCCTCACAGGACCACCGCGAGCTCGGACTGCATGCGCGCGAACAGCAGCCGCCCGCCCACCAGCGCGATCGCGCCGGCCGCGAGCACGTAGACCAGCGTGTCCATGCCCGGCGCCACACCGCTGTAGAGCACGTCGCGCGTGGCCGCGATGAACGGGGCCACCGGGTTGGCCCAGGTCAGCAGGTCGCCGATGAACGGATGGCTGGCCACCCCGGGCGTGTCCTGCGGCGTGTAGAAGATCGGCGTGATGAAGAACCAAGGGAGCAGCGCGGCGGCGAGGATCGGCCCGACGTCGCGGAAGTACGCGTGCAGGACCGAGACCACCAGCGCGCCGCCGAGCGCGAACGCGTAGAGCGCGACCAGGATCACCGGCAGCAGGAGCAGGGCGGCGCTGAGCGTGCCGCGGATGAGCAGCGTCACCGGCGTGAGCAGCACGAGCAGCGCCAGGAACGTCACGAATTGGACCGTGACCACGCTGGCCGGGATGGCCTCGCGCGGGAAGCGCACCTTGCGGATGAGCGCCGACTGGTCGAGCAGCGACGGCGCCGCCGCGAGCAGCGAGCCGGAGAAGAAGGCCCACACGACGATCCCCACGAGCAGGAACAGCGGGTAGTCCGAGATCCCCGGGAAGGCGTCGAGGATCACGCCGAACATCAGCGTGTAGGCGCCCATGAGGACGAGCGGGTTGACCAGGTACCAGACCACCCCGAGCGCCGACCCCTTGTACTTCTGGCGCAGCTCGCGCCGCACCATCTGCTCGAACAGGTAGCGGTAGCCCATCACGCAGGGGGATTATGGGCCGGGCGGCGGGCGCCGAGCGCCGCGTAGACGCCGCGCAGCTGGCCGCGCGGTCGGTGCAGGCCGCGCGTGCGGACGTCCGCGAACCCCGCCGCCCAGGCCATCGCCTTGAGCGCGGAGAGGTTCGGCACCCACCAGTTGAAGTCGCTGTCCGCGGCCTCGAAGCGCGCCACCGGGCGCCGAGGCGAGCGGACGCTGTCGCGCAGCGAGATGGGCTCGAGGACGATCGCCGCGCCACCCGGGCGCAGGGTCGCGGCCACGCGCTCGAGCGCGCGCACCGGGTCGCGGAGGTGGAGCAGGATCGCACCCACGAAGGCGAGGTCGACCGGGCCGCCGACGCGGTCGGGCGCGAGCTCGTAGACCGGGCAGACCTCGCGGCGCACCGACGAGCCCAGCGTCTCGGCGGCCAGCGCGAAGCCGCGCCCGAGCTCGATGTCCCAGTCGCGCGCCGTGGCCTCCAGGCGCGGCCGCGACAGCGCCGGCCACTCGGCCGCGTCGATCGACTCGACGTCGATGGCCACGACCTCGGCGCCGCGCCGCTCGAGCTCGAAGGCCCAGAAGCCGTCGAACGTGCCGACGTCGAGCGCGCGGCGTCCGTCCAGGCGCTCGGGCAGGAGCTTGGCGGCGGCGTGGCGCCAGTCGGCGCGGCCGGGCGTGACCACACCGGGGGCGAGCTCGATCGCGTGGTACCAGACCGGGTTGGCGGCCACCGCGCGGCGGGCGGTCTCGGTCACGCCCGCGCCTTCGCGTACGCGGCCCAGGTCTGCTCGGCGGTACGCCGCCAGGTGAACGCGCGCGCGTGCTCGCGCCCGGCGGCCGCGAGCGCGGCGCGGTGCACGCCGTCGTCGCACAGCCGCTGCACGGCGGCCATGAGCGCGTCGGCGTCGCCGGGCGCGACCAGGTCGGCGCCCGGGCCGCACACCTCCGGCAGCGCGGCGACGGCGTAGCCGGCGACCGGCGTGCCGCAGGCGATGGCCTCGAGCATCGGCAGCCCGAAGCCCTCGTAGCGGGTGGCGCTCACGAGGCAGCTGGCGCCGCGATAGAGACCGGGCAGGTCGCGCTCGTCCACGAAGTCCGTGAACACGATAGGCGCGCCGGCGGCCTCCGCGCGCCGCCGCAAGGCCGCTGTCGCCGGGCCGGTGCGCCCGGCGAGCACGAGCCGCTCGGGCCGATCGCCGGCCCGCGCCCAGCGCCCGAAGGCGTCGATGAGGCCACCGACGTCCTTGCGCGGATCGGCGTCGGCGAGACCGCCGACGAAGAGCACGTACGGCGACGCGACCAGGTCGCCCGGAGCGCCGGGGGCGAAGCGCGGGTCCACGCCCTCGGGCACGACGTCGACCCGCTCTACGGACAGGCCGAGGCGGTCGACCACGTCGGCGGCCGCCGCGTGCGACGGGCACAGAATGCGCCGCGCCCGGCGCGCCGCGGCGTAGAGCAGCCGGTGCACGGCGCCGGTGCGCAGGTAGCGCTCGGGCCACAGCAACGGCACCACGTCGTGCACCGTCACCACCAGCGGCACGCCCGCCCACAGCGGCGCGCGGTAGATCGACAGCGCGTGGGCGACGTCGGCCCGCGCGCGCCGCAGGTCGACCGGCAGCAGCACCTGCTCGGGCAGGTCGGCTACGCGCAGCGGCACCGGCGGGCGGCGCACGAACCGCGTGCGCGCGCGCGGCGCGGGCAGCGGCGACGGCGCCCGCGAGGCCCGCAGCACGACCACCTCCCCGCCGCGCTCGGCCGCGACCGCGGACAGCGCGCCCAGCAGCCCCTGCGCGTAGCGGCCGATCCCCTGCGCCCGCAGGAACGGGATGTCGAGCGGCCGCCCGTCGACGACCGCTCTCAGCGTCCCACCACCTCGCGCAACAGGGCGTCGACCCGGTCCGCGTACGGCCCCGGGGCAAAAGCGCGCAGCGCGCGCTCGCGCGCCGCCGCGCCGACCCGCGCCCGCAGCGCCGGGTCGTCGAGGAACGGTGCGATCGCCGCCGCCAGGGCCTGCGGGTTGCCGGGCGGGACGAGCGTGCCGGTGGCGCCGTCGACCACGACCTCGCGCAGCCCGCCCACCCTCGTCGCCACCACCGGCACGCCCCGCGCCGCCGCCTCGGCGGCGACGGTGCCGTAGGGCTCGGCGTGCGAGGGCACGCAGACCACGTCGAACTCGGCCAGCGCTTCGCCGCTGTCGTCGCGCCAGCCGCTGAAGGAGATCCGGTCCATGACCCCGCTCGCGCGCGCGGCCGCGCGCAGGCTCGCCACGTAGCCGGGCGGCGCCGACTCGGAGGGCGCGCCGACGATGGTCACGCTCGCCCGCGTGCGCCCGCGCAGGAAGCGGCGGGCGGCGACGATCAGGTCCTCGATCCCCTTGCGCGGCTCCAAGCGGCCCAGAAACCCGACGCGCCCCGGCCCGTCCACCGGCGCCGCGCGCGGCTCCATCACGCCCTCCCACGCCGGAGGGTGCAGCGGGTGGAGGAGGTCGGCGGGCGCGCCGGCGGCCTCGCACTCCGCCGCGGAGACCTCGCTGTCGGTGATCACCGCCCGCACCACCGACCACGTCCACGACCGCGACCACGCCGGCACGGCGGCCACGATCGGGTTGGTCACGTGCAGCACCGCGGGCCGGCGGCGCAGCCGCACGGCCTGCAGCACGCGCTGGGTCGAGAGCCCGTTGAGCAGCACCACATCGGCGCCCGCGACCACGCGCGCAGCCCGCGCGAGCCCGGCCACCGCCGACACTGGCTTGCGCTGGGCCGGCAGCCCGAGCGGGAGGCGCACGACGCGCACGCCGTCCTTGCGCAGGCGCTCCTCGAGCTCGCCCTTGCCCGGCACGGTGGCCTCGAGATCCCAATGGCGCGAGCGCAGCTCGGGCACCAGGCGCAGCAGCATGACCTCCGCCCCGGCCACGCTGGCCAGCGGAGAGACGGCGAGCACCTTCATCGCAACGCCGCCCACTTCCCCGCCAGCATCGCCGCCCGCCGGGGGTCCAGGCGCGCCCGCAGCGGCGACGTATGGGCGTGCGGCCCGAGCCACCACTCGCGCATCGCCGCGCGCGCCGGCACCCGCGGCACGGACCGGAACGACCGCGTCGCCGCATAGTCGCCGCGGGCGCGCCGGAACGTGCGCAGCGGCCCCTCGTCGGCGTGCGAGTGGTGCACGGCGAGCGCGGGGTCCAGGCGCACGAGCATGCCCTGCGCGAGCCAGTGCCAGGCCCACTCCTTGTCCTCGCTGGCCGCGAGGCCCTCGTCGAACGACCGCTGCTCCCACAGGCCGCGCCGGAACGCGCCCGCCGCGTTGGAGTAGCCGTAGAACGGGTGCCGGTGCGCGTGGGCGCGGTCCTGGAGCAGGGGCTCGCGCAGCGGGCGCAGGTCGGGCGCGAGGCGCTCGCCGAACGCGCACGCCACGCGCGCGTCCGCCAGCGCGGCCGCCATGCGCGCCGCCCAGCCCGGGTCCGGCGGCCGGGCGTGCGCGGAGATGGCCACGAGCACGTCGCCCGACGCCGCCGCGGCCGCGCGGTTCAGCGCCCGTCCGTAGGAGAACGCGCCCGGCTCCAGGTGCAGGGGCTCGACGCCGCGGGCGCGCGCGGACGCGACCGTCCCGTCGGTCGAGCCCGAGTCGATCACGACCAGCTCGACCGGCAGCGTCTGGCGGCGCAGCTCGTCGAGCAGCGGGCCGATGCCGTCCACCTCGTCGCGCGCGCGGATCAGGGCCGAGACGGTCACGGCCACAAGCGTCGCAGCCGACCGCTGCGCCGCGCCATCCAGCCCGGCGCGCGGCGGCCCGCCTCGAACGCCCACCACCCGCTCACCACCGCGGCCGAGAGGGCGGGGTCGCCGCGCCGTAGCGCCAAGACGGAGTCGCGCGCCAGCGCGAGCAGGTTCCACTGCGGCATCGCGCCCGGGTAGTGGCCGGCCAGCCAGCGGGCGGCCGCGCCGTTCTGGGTCCGCTGCCGCCACAGCTCCACCAGCGTCTCGCGGCTGCGGTGGTCCACGCCCGCATTCGGTCGCTCCTCCAGCGCCCAGCCCGCGCGCTGGATCCGCCAGCACAGGTCGGCGTCCTCGGCGATGCGGCGCTCCTCCTCGAAGCCGCCGACGGCTCGGAACGCGCTGCTCCGCACGGCCAGGTTCGCGGTCACGCCGTAGGGCAGGTACGGGTTGGCCAGCGTCACGCGCTGGTCCAGGCCGCCCGTCGCGCCGGCCACGCGCGCCGCGACGCCGTCGCCCACCGCGGTGTCGCGGATCGCCCCCACGAGCACGCCGACGGTGTCGTCGGGGGCCGGCGCGAACCAGCCGTCCATCCAGCCGGGCGCGGGCTCGCAGTCGGCGTCGGCGAAGACGAGCCACTCGCCGCCCGCTCGCGCCGCAGCGGCGTTGCGGGCCGCCCCGGGCGAGCCGCGCGGCCCGTCCCACAGCAGCACGACACCCGCGGGCGCGGGCGCCGCAAGCGCTGCCGGGGTGTTGTAGGCGATCAGCACCTCGTGGCCGCCTGCAGCCGCCCCGAAGCGAGCGGCGACATCGGCGAGCTCCTCGGCCGTGCCGATGAACGGGACGATGACGCTTGCGCGCGGCGGCGTGGCTAGAAGGCGCCGCGCCTGGTGATCACGGCGGGGATGGTCTTGAGCAGGATGGTCAGGTCGAGCGAGATGGACCAGTTCTCGAGGTAGACGAAGTCGAGGCGGACGAGGTCGTCGAAGTTCAGGTCCGAGCGGCCGGAGACCTGCCACAGCCCGGTGATCCCCGGCATGACCAGGTAGCGCTTCTTGTGCCACTCCTCGAGCCGCTGGAAGTCGCGCATCGGCAGCGGCCGCGGGCCCACCAGCGACATCTCGCCCCTGAGCACGTTGACGAGCTGCGGCAGCTCGTCGAGCGAGTAGCGCCGCAGGAAGCGGCCGACGCGGGTCAGCCGCGGGTCGTGGCGGATCTTGAACAGCGCGCCGGAGGCCTCGTTGACCTCCTCGAGGTCGGCCTGGAGCTGCTCGGCGCCCGTGCGCATGGTGCGGAACTTGAAGCAATCGAACGGCGCGCCGCCGATGCCCGGCCGGGTCGAGCGGTAGATGACCGGCCCGCGCGAGGACAGCCGGACGGCCAGCGCGAGCGCCAGCAGCAGCGGCGACAGCACGATCATGAGCAGCGTGGCCACGACGAGGTCGAAGGTGCGCTTGAGCGCGTAGTCGATGCCCTCGAAGACCGGCGGCTTGAGCTCGAACAGCGGCACCGTCTGGCCGGGCACGAACTCGGCCTGGTGCATGAGGATCTCGGCCGTCGACGGCGCCACCCGCAGGCTGACGCCGCGGTTGTGGCACTGGTCGACCAGCTCGACGACACGCTGCTGCGGGAAGTCCGGGTCGGCGATGATGACCTCCTGCACGCGCTCGCTCGCGAGCACGGCGGGAATGTCCTCCATCGTCCCCAGCGACCGGAGCCCGTTGTCGGGGCGCTGCGTCAGCGAGATGTAGCCGACGACCTCGACCGGCGATGCCGTGGTCTCGCTCAGCGCCTTCGCGACATCGTCGACGTGCGGCCCCGAGCCGACGAGGATCGCCCGGCGCTTGTACCCGGCCGCGCTCAGCAGCGCGCCGGACACGCGCTCGTAGCCCCAGCGGAAGAGGCTCACGTACACGCAGCAGAAGAACAGCGAGCCGTAGAAGACGTAGAAGCTCTGGAACTGCTCGCCGTTGACGAGGGCGAAGATCAGCGCCACCACCGTGACCTCGAACAGCGAGGCGACGATGCGGCTGAAGCCCGGGCGCACGGCCCGGTCGGCGTAGAGCTGCGACCGCGCGAACAGCAACACGGTGAGCAGGAAGGCGAAGGAGACGACGTCCTTGGTGCCCTGCACGGCGTTGTCCCAGTTGAGCGGGCCGACCACCGCGGCCTTGAGGATCAGCGCCGTGAAGATGCCCAGGCTGACGCCCGCGAAGTCGAGCGCCATGAGGATCGCCACCCGCCCGACCCGCCGCGCGGTCTCCCAGCGCAAAACGAACGAGAGCATGGGCGGCCGCTTGCGCCGCACATCGCGCTGGGGCAGGACGAGCGTGTCCGGCGGCGACGTCCCCGCCTCCGGTCGCTTCGGCTTTGTGGTCGTCTCGGGCATGGACCCAGAGCAGTTAACGGTTCGCCGTTGGGCGGGTAGCGTCCTTTCCGCCCCTGTCGACGCTCCGCAAGCGGGAGCCTAGCGTCCTAGCGGGTGGAATCGCCGACCAGCAACTCGACGCCCGCCTGGTCGATCGTGCGCTCCAGGCCCTCGCGGAGGCTGACCTCGGGCTGCCATTGCAGAAGCTCGCGCGCGAGCGAGATGTCGGGCTGGCGCACCTGCGGGTCGTCCGTGGGCAGAGCCTCGAACACGATCTCGGACTTCGAGCCCGTGACCTCGACCACGGTTTGGGCCAGCTCCAGCAGCGTGAACTCGTCCGGGTTGCCGATGTTGACCGGGTTGTGGATACCGGACTCGGCCAGCCGGATCAGGCCGTCGATCTCGTCGCTGACGTAGCAGAACGAGCGGGTCTGGGACCCGTCCCCGAACACCGTGATGGGGCGGTCGGTGAGCGCCTGGCGCAGGAAGGTGGGGATCGCGCGCCCGTCGTGCGGACGCATGCGCGGGCCGTACGTGTTGAAGATGCGCACGATCGCCGTGTCCACGCCCTGCTGGCGGTGATAGGCCATGGTCAGCGCCTCGGCGTAGCGCTTGGCCTCGTCGTAGACGCCGCGCGGCCCGATCGGGTTGACGTGGCCCCAGTAGGACTCGGGCTGGGGGTGGACCTGCGGGTCGCCGTAGACCTCGCTGGTCGAGGCGAGCAAGAACCGGGCGCGCTTGAACTTGGCCACGCCGAGCGAGTGATGCGTGCCTTGGGAGCCGACCTTGAGCGTGTGCAGGGGCAGGCGCAGGTAGTCGATCGGCGACGCCGGCGAGGCCAGGTGGTAGACGAAGTCGATGGGCTCGTCGACGAAGTACGGCGAGGTGATGTCGACGTTGAGATGGACGAAGTCGTTCGAGCGGATGTGCTCGATGTTGGCCAGCGTCCCCGTCTCGAGGTTGTCGACGCAGATCACCCGATGGCCGCGTCCCAGGAGCTCCTCGCACAGGTGCGAGCCCAGGAACCCCGCGCCTCCGGTAACCAGGCAGGTGCTCACGACCGCGTGAGGATAGCCTCCTCGCATGCCCGATTCCGCCTTCGTCGCGCGCCTCAACGAGCAGATCGCCAACGAGTTCGCCGCCCACCAGCAGTACGTCGCCAACGCGGTCCACTACGACGGCGAGACCCTGCCGCGCCTGGCCGCGTTCTTCTACGCCCAGGCGGTCGAGGAGCGCAACCACGCGATGATGATGGTCCAGTACCTGCTCGACGCCGACGCCGAGGTCAGCGTGCCCGGCATCGGTGCGCCCAAGACTGCGTTCAGTGGCCTGGCCGAGCCGGTACGCATCGCGCTCGACCAGGAGAAGCGTGTCTCGGACCAGATCGCGGAGTTGGCGCGGCTCGCGCGCGACGGCGGCGACCTGCTCTCCGAGCAGTTCATGCAGTGGTTCCTCAAGGAGCAGGTCGAGGAGGTCGCGACGATGTCGGCGCTGCTCAAGGTGGTCGAGCGCTCGGGCGACCGGCCCATGGACGTGGAGGAGTACCTGGTCCGGGAGCACAGCGCCGACGCCGACGATCCCACCGCCCCGCCGGCCGCGGGCGGCGCGCTCTAGGCGAGGGCGCCGGCCGGCCGGCCTGTTCCAGGCCGATCAGGAGCTCTGACTCAGGCCACGTCGCAGGACGCGGCTGTTGTCCGGCCGGCGCAGCGTGACCCGCGCGGCGTCGAAGTGCTCGAGCAGGGCCTGCGCGAACTTGCGCGAGGTGCCGAGCTCGTCGCGCAGCTGGGCCAGGGTGATCGAGCCGTCGCGGGCGATGCGTGCGCGCACGCGGCGCTCGATCTCCCCCAGCGGCTCCGGGTGGTAGTGCAGCGAGCGGCCGACGCGCACCACGCGTCCGGCCGCTCGCAACGCCGGGAGCTCGGCGGCGGCGTCGCCGAGCTCGGACTCGATCGGGGGTTCGAACCCGGCGCCCTTGAGGCGGCGCTCGAGGGCGCGGGCGGCCGGGGACAGGGGCGTCGGGCGTCGGGCGTCGGGCGTCGGGGCCTTGGGCGCGGGCCGCCGTTCGGGTTCCGGTTCGCCGCGGCTCCGGCGCTCCAGGCGTGCTGTGGTGTCGCGCGACGGGCCGTGGCGCCGCGGCGCCGGGTCGAGCACGACGCCGCCGCCGAGCGTGTCCGGCGGCGCGATCGAGCGGAGCACGATGCGGTCCCCGGCCACCGGCACGAGCGGCTGCTCCAGACGTACCTGCCAGAAGCGGCCGCCGAGCTCGGCCAGCCGCGCCGGCGTCTCCCGCGTGCCGTGATGGACCTGCACGCGGTCGCCGTGGTCGGGGCGGCGGTCGGACACGAAGCGCAGCTCGGCGTCGAGGCGGAAGCTCGGGCGCAGGTCGGCGTCGGCGCTGGCGAGGAGGTCCCCCCGCGCGACCTCGTCGCGGCCGACGCCGACGAGATTGACCGCGACGCGCTGCCCGGCCGGCGCGCGCTCCGCGGGCTCGTCGTGGACCTGGACCGCGCGCACGCGCGCGCGCCGGCCGGCGGGCAGCACCGTCAGCTCGTCGCCGCGCGCGATCGCGCCCGACCACAGCGTCCCCGTCACCACCGTGCCGGCGCCCTTGATCGTGAACACGCGGTCGACGTGCAGGCGCGCGCCGCCGCCGTCGGCGCCACGGCCGGGCAGCGTTGCGGCGACGTCGTCCAGCGCCGCCCGGACGGCGTCGATCCCCTCGCCGGTGCGCACGGAAACCGGCACGACCGGGGTCAAGTCTTTCTCTGCCGCACCCAATTCCAGTGTGGCAAGGAAAGACTTGACCCCTTCGCTCGCCCGGGCCGGGTCGGCCAGGTCGGTCTTCGTGATCGCCACGACGCCGCGGTCGACGCCCAGCGCAGCCAGCACGGCCGCGTGCTCGCGCGTCTGCGGCATCACGCCGTCGTCGGCCGCCACCGTCATGAGGAAGAAGTCGATGCCGGTCGCGCCCGCGACCATCGTGCGCACGAAGCGCTCGTGCCCGGGGACGTCGACGACGGACACGCGACGGCCGGAGGGGAGATCGAGCGGCGCGTAGCCGAGGGCGATCGAGATCCCGCGCGTCTTCTCCTCGGGGAGCCGGTCGGTGTCGTGGCCGGTCAGGGCGCCGACCAGCGCCGTCTTGCCGTGATCGATGTGGCCGGCGGTGCCGAGCGTCAGCGGCGGCAGGCGAGCTCCACTTCCTCGTCGGTCAGCGTGCGCGGGTCGAGCAGCAGCGCGCCGTCGGCGATGCGGCCGATCAGCGGCGGGTCACCCGCGCGCAGCCGCGCCGCCAGCCGGTCGGGCGCGGGGTCGGCGATGCGCGCCACCGGGCCCTCGAGCTCGAGCAGCGGCAGCGCACCGCCACCGACCTTCGCCGTCGCGTCGACGACGGTGCCGCCGAACGCGTCGGCCAGCCGCCGCGCCCGCGTCCGCAGCACGTCGGGGTCGGCGTCCAGCATGGCGAGTACCGGGATCTCGCGCCGCGCCCGCTCGGGCTCGCGGTACAGGCGCAGCGTCGCGACCAGCGCCGCCAGCGACAGCTTGTCGATGCGCACCGCGCGGGCGAGCGGATGCGCACGGGCGGCCGCGATGGCGTCGGCCCGCCCGACCATGAGCCCGGCCTGCGGCCCGCCCAGCAGCTTGTCGCCCGAGCAGCACACGATGGCCGCGCCCGCCGCCACCGAGCGGCGCACCGAGGGCTCACCGGCCAGCTGCCGCAGGCCCTCGTCCATGCGGCCCGAGCCGACGTCGTCGATCACGGGCGGCCCAAGGGCGACGAGGGCCTCGACCTCCACCGCCTCGACGAAACCCACGGTGGCGAAGTTCGACTGGTGGGCGCGCAGCAGCGCGCCGGTGCGCTCGCCGATGGCCCGCTCGTAGTCGCCGACCCGCGTGCGGTTGGTCGTGCCGACCTCGACCAGCGTCGACCCCGATTGTGCGATCACGTCGGGGATGCGGAACGAGCCGCCGATCTCGACCAGCTCCCCGCGCGAGACCACCACCTCGCGCCCCGGGCCGGCCAGCGCGGCCGCGGCCAGCAGCACCGCGGCGGCGCCGTTGTTGACCGCCAGCGCCGCCTCGGCCCCGGTGAGCTCGCGCAGCAGCTGCGCGACGTGGGCCTGGCGCGAGCCGCGCGCTCCGCGCTCGAGGTCGTACTCGAGCGTGCTGTAGCCAGTGCCCGCCGCGGCGGCCGCCTCGCGCGCGGCCGCGGGCAGCGGGGCGCGCCCGAGGTTGGTGTGCACGATCACGCCGGTGGCGTTCAGCACCCGCCGCAGCGTCGGGCGCTCGGCCGCGTCGAGGTGCTCGCGGGCGGCGGCGAGCACGTCGACCTCCTCGCCCGCGCGCAGGGCGTCGCGCGCGGCGGCGATGGCCGCGCGCGCGGCGGGCACGGCGAGGGCATGGGGCGCGTCGAGACGCGACGCGAGCTGCTCGACCGAGGGGAGGTCCCTCAGGCTGGAGGCGTGGGCGGGCGCGTCCCCCGCTTCCACTCCCCCTCCTCGCGCTTCCAGATCGGCGCCTCGGCCTTGATGCGGTCGATGATCTCGCGCGCGCCCGCGAAGGCGTCGCCGCGATGAGGCGCCGACGCCGCCACCGCGACCGACGGCTCGGAGAGCGGCACCACGCCGATGCGGTGCTCGGCGACCGCAGCGCACAACCCGTGGCGCTCGATCGCCTCGGCCACGATCGCGCGGATGCGCTCGTCGGCCATCTCCACGTAGGCCTCGTAGTCGAGGTGGTCGACGTCGCGGGTCACGCCCTGGAAGGTGACGACGGCGCCGGCGCGCGGGTCGCGCACGCGCGCAACCAGGGGGTCGAGGGCCAGCGGCTCGGTGGTGACGACCGCGGGCACGGTCTCGCCGCCCGACACCGGCGGGATGAGCGCGAGCTCGTCGCCCGGGCGCAGCTCGGAGTCGGCGTCGGCGTAGTCGCGGTTGATGGCCATCACGAGCGGCAGGCCGCCGGCGAGGTCGTCGAGCCGGTCCAGCGCGTCGCGCACGCGCGCGCCGTCGGGCAGGTCGAGCTCGATCTCGCCGGCGCCGGCGCGCTCGCGCAGCATCGCGAACAGTCGGATGGTCACCACCATGCCCATCAAGGCTACGCTCAGAGCGTCAGCACGAGGTTGCCGACGGCGCGGCGCGCCTCGAGCGCCCGCAGGGCCTCGGCGCCCTGCTCGAGCGGGTAGCGGGCGCCGATCACCGGGGCGACGTGGCCCTCGGCGTGCCAGCGGATCAGGTCCTGCGCGGCCTCGGCCACGATCTCGGGCCGCGTCAGGGCCAGCCCGCCCCAGTTGACGCCGACGACGTCGACGTTGCGCAGCAGCACGCGGTTGGCGGCGAAGTCGGGGATCGCGCCGGAGGCAAAGCCGACGACGAGCAGGCGGCCCTCGGGCGCGAGGCAGCGCAGGCTCTCGGTCATGCGCTCGCCGCCGACCGGGTCGAAGACCACGTCCACGCCGGCGCCGTCGGTCAGCGCCTTGACCCGGTCGCGCCAGCCCGCGCCGGCGTCGATGGCCTCGTCCGCGCCGGCCTGCAGCGCGGCCGCGCGCTTGGCCTCGTCGGAGGCCACCGCGAGCACACGCGCGCCGAGCGCCTTGCCGACCTGCACGGCGGCCGAGCCGGCGCCGCCGCCCGCGCCGTGCACGAGCAGCGTCTCGCCCACGCCGAGCCGGCCCCGGCGCTTGAGCGCGAAGTGCGCGGTCTGGTAGTTCATGACCAGCGCCGCACCGGCCTCGAACGACGCGTCATCGGGCAGAGGGAGCGTGGCGAACTCGGGCACGACGACGCGCTCGGCGAACGCGCCGAAGGTCACCGCGGCGACGCGGCCGCCGTCCGGCGTCGTGCCCGCGAGCTGCAGGCCGAGCGTGAACGGCGGGTCGGGGCGGATCTGGTACTGCCCGCGGCTGAGCAGCAGGTCGACGAAGGACACGCCGCCGGCGCGGACTTCGACGACGACCTGGTCGTCGCCGCCGACCGGCTCGGGCACGTCGGCCACGCCGACACCGTCGGGGCCGATGAGCTCGCGGACCTGGAGGGCGCGCACGCGCCGAGTATGCCCGCTCGCCGGCCTGCGGCCCGGCGCGGATGTAGGCGCGGACGAGCGTTTCCCCGCGGGCGGCCATTCCCGGCGCGGTATCCCCAACCGGGCCGGTTAGGCTCGGTCCATGCCTCTGCTCGCTCGCGCTTGGATCGGTGCCGCGCGAGCGCGACGCAGATGGGGCCGGACCGAGCCCGCGGTTGATCCCATCGGGCTGCTGCGGTCGGCGGCCCGCGGGCGCAGCGTGGTCGACGTCGGCTGCATGTGGAGCGTCGACGGCGCCTACTGCTTCGCCGCCGAGGAGGCGGGCGCGCTTTCGGTCACCGGCGTCGACCTCATGCCGGCCTCCTCCCGTTTCACCACCGAGCGCGACCGGCGAGGGTCCAACGTGCGCTTCGTGCACGGCGACATCCACGAGCCCGCCGTGGTCGACGAGATCGGTCCCCACGACGTCGTGTGGTGCGCGGGCGTGCTCTACCACGCGCCCAACCCGTTGCTGACGCTCGAGCGGCTGCGCGCGCTGTGCCGCGAGCGGCTGCTGCTCCGCACCGCGGCGCTGCCCGAGGTGCCCGGCGCTCCCGGCGCCTGCGTCTTCTATCCCGGCGGCGACGGCGCCTACGCGCCCGCGGCCGGTGGCGTGCGGGCGATCGGCGTCACCGAGCCGTTCGACGTGCGCGAGGGCTACGGCAACTGGTGGTGGGGGATCACCCCGAGCGCGCTGCGGGCGATGCTGCGGGCGGCGGGGTTCGCGCTCGACGACCTGCGGCTCGAGCCGTTCCTGGCCACCGCGATCGCGCGGCCGGCATGAGGCGTGCGGCCCTGCTCGCGGCGCTGGCGCTGCTGGGCCTCCCGGCGGCCGCCACGCAGGCCGCCATCCCGGGCGAGAACGGTCCGATCGCGTACGTGACCTCGCGCATGGGGCCGCCGATCCCGATGGTGATCGACCCCGACGGAGGAACGCCGCGCGCCGTCGGACGTCCGGGCCAGGTCGGGCCGGCGTGGTCGCCCGACGGGTCGGCGCTGGCGGTGGCGGGTGCGGTTTCGGGCGGTCCGCGCGCCGCGACGACGTTCGAGATCTTCACCATGCCGCTGGGCGGCGAGCCGGCCGCCATCACGGCCGATCGCGGGCAGGACTTCGACCCGGCGTGGTCGCCGGACGGCAGGCGCATCGCCTACAGCGCGACGACCGGGGACAACCGCGACATCTGGGTGGTCGACGCCACCGGCGGCAACGCGCAGCGGCTCACGACCGACCGCGCCGACGACGGGTTGCCGGCGTGGTCGCCCGACGGGGGGCAGATCGCCTTCACGCGCACCCGCCGCAACGACGGCGTGATCGCGATGATGGGCGCCGACGGGTCCAACCAGCGCGACCTCCGCCGCAGCACCGGCGACGACGAGGACCCGGAGTGGTCGCCCGACGGCACCCGCATCGCCTTCACGCACTACAACCGCAACAGCAGCACGGCGGACATCTGGACCATGAGCGTCACGGGCGTGGGGGCGCGACCGCTCGTGCACACGCGGGCGAACGAGACCCAGCCGTCGTTCTCGCCCGACGGCACCGAGCTGGCCTACACGTCCAACCGGCGTCACCACGACGACATCTGGGTCATGCCCGCCGGCGGGGGCCGCTCGACGAACGTGACGCCCGACTCGGCCAGCGACGACTCGCCCGCCTGGGGGCCGCGCAGCGCGGTCGGCAACCTGGATGCGGTGCCGGGCCTGAGGCGGGCTCCGCAGGCGCGGAGGCCGGGCTACTCGCTCTAACCTCCAGGCATGGCCAGCGCCCCGGAGTCCGAGCACCGCACCATCGCCCCCATCGTCGGCCCCGACGACCCGCGCCGGTTCACGGACTCGGGCATCGAGGTCGACCGCGTCTACACCGAGGACGACCTCCCCGAGCAGCTCGACCTCGGGGAGCCGGGCGAGTACCCGTTCACCCGCGGCGTGCACCCGGACATGTACCGGAAGCAGGTCTGGACCATGCGGCAGTACGCGGGCTACGCGACCGCGCAGGAGTCCAACGAGCGCTACCGCTACCTGCTCGAGCACGGCTCCACCGGGCTGTCGATGGCGTTCGACCTGCCGACCCAGCTCGGGCTCGACTCCGACAACCCGCGTTGCCTGGGCGAGGTCGGCCGCACCGGCGTGGCCATCGACACGCTCGACGACATGCGCGTCGCGTTCGACCAGATCCCGCTCGACCAGGTCTCGACGTCGATGACGATCAACGCGCCGGCCAGCGTCCTCCTGTGCCTGTACCAGCTCGTGGGCGAGGAGCAGGGCGTGCCGTCGGAGAAGCTGCGCGGCACGACGCAGAACGACATTCTCAAGGAGTACATCGCGCGCGGGAACTTCATCTACCCGCCCGAGGGGTCGATGCGGCTGACCACCGACCTCTTCGCCTACTGCAAGGAGCACGTCCCGCGCTGGAACACGATCTCGATCTCCGGCTACCACTTCCGCGAGAAGGGCTGCTCGGCCGTGCAGGAGGTCGCGTTCACGCTGGCCAACGGGATCGCCTACGTGCAAGCGGCGCTGGACGCCGGCCTGGCGGTGGACGAGTTCGGCCCGCGGCTCGCGTTCTTCTTCAACGGCCACAACAACGTGTTCCAGGAGGTCGCGAAGTTCCGAGCCGCGCGGCGGATGTGGGCGCACATCATGCGCCAGCGCTTCGGGGCCACCGAAGAACGGGCGATGAAGCTGCGCTTCCACACGCAGACCGGCGGGGTGACGCTGACCGCGCAGCAGCCGGTCAACAACGTCGTCCGTGTGGCGTTGCAGGGCTTCGCGGCGGTGTGCGGGGGCACGCAGTCGCTGCACACCAACGGCTACGACGAGGCGCTGGCGCTGCCCACCGAGCGCGCGGCCAAGCTCGCGCTGCGCACGCAGCAGATCATCGCCCACGAGTCCGGCGCGGCCGACAGCGTCGACCCGTTCGCGGGCTCGTACTTCGTCGAGGCGCTGACCGACGACATCGAGACGCGGGCCTGGGAGCTCATCGGCAAGGTCGACGAGCTCGGCGGCTCGGTCAACGCGATCCCCTTCATCAAGGGCGAGATCGAGGAGTCGGCGTGGGGCTACGAGGAGCGCTACCGCATCGGCCAGGACATCGTTGTCGGCGTGAACAAGTACGTCGAGGAGGACATCGAGATCGAGGACATCCTCCGCGTCGACCCGGCGACGGAGAACGCGCAGGTGGAGCGGCTGAAGGCGTTCAAGGAGCGGCGCGACCAGGAGCTGGCCGAGCGCCGCCTGGAGGAGCTGCGCGACGCCGCCCGTGGCACCGAGAACCTGGTGCCGTTCATCCGCGAGGCGCTGAGGGACGCGTGCTCGATGGGCGAGGTCTGCGGCGCTATGCGCGACGTCTTCGGCGAGTACCAGCCGGACATCTAGGCGCACCCTCGACCACCCTCAAGGGGGACTGGCCCTTCAACATGACCACGCTCGCCTCGCTCCGCTTCTTCGACGTCGTCCTGTTCCTGCACATCACCAGCGTCGTGATCGCGTTCGGCGTGCTGTTCACCTACCCGATCGTCGTGCCGCTCACGGTGCGCAACGCGCCCCGGCAGGTCGCGTGGCTGCACGAGATGCAGGTCGCGGTCGGGCGCACGGTCGTCACGCCGGCGGCCGCGCTGATCCTGCTCACCGGCATCTATCTGGCCGCCGACGCGGACGTGTTCAGCAAGTGGTGGGTCACGGTGCCGCTGATCGCGATCATCGTCATCCTCGGCCTCGGCGGGGCCTACTTCGCGCCGAGAGACCGAAAACTGGCAGATCTTGCCCGGCGCGACATCGACGCCGCCGGGGAGGGTCAGGTGGTGTTCAGCCAGGAGTACGAGGACCTGGGCCGTCAGGTCGGCACGGTGGGCGCGCTCATGGTGCTGCTGGTGGTGGTCGTGATCTTCATCATGGTCACGGGGCCGCTGCTGTAAATCGGGAGGAGTCCATCGGGCGCGGGCGAATTGACGCGCGATGCCCGAGGTCGAAGTCCACCGCACGCTGGTCAAGTCCCCGCCCGAGCTGTGGGCGGAGCTGAGCGACGTCGAGGCGCTCGCGCGCCATCTCGGCGAGTTCGGCGAGATCCGGATCACCCGCACCGACCCCGAGACCACCGTCGCCTGGGAGGGCGAGCACGCCCGCGGCACGGTCGAGATCAAGGCGTCGGGGTGGGGGACGAAGGTCACGCTGACCGCCGAGACGCCGGAGGCGGAGGCCAAGGCGGAGCCAGAACCCGAGCCCGAGCCGGTCGCTGCAGAGCCCGAGCCCGCGCCCGAGCCCGAGCCGGACCCGGAGCCCGAGCCTGAGCCGGAGCCCGACCCCGTCGCAAGCAAGCCCGTGGAGCTCCCCGCCCCGGTCCTGCCGCCTGTCGCCG
>Ga0207708_10000822_pt1 | contig 23384 bp, 10 predicted proteins | sample KBSK5101metaG_FD_184340 | JGI IMG/M metagenome (GOLD analysis project Ga0207708, IMG submission 184340) | Corn, switchgrass and miscanthus rhizosphere microbial communities from Kellogg Biological Station, Michigan, USA - KBS K5-10-1 metaG... | ecosystem: Host-associated > Plants > Roots >...
CATTTCATGCGAGTGGCGCTTGTTTGCTGCTGCTGTATGCTGAGCCAATTGAGTCCTAACTGAGGTTCTCCAACAAGCCACGTCAGAGGCATCCCCGATCATGCTCGACGCATCAATGCTGCGGAAGCAATAAAAGCCTTAACGCGTGTAGTCTCTCTCGCGCGTTCTCCCCACAGTCAGCTCCCCACAAATAACCGGGACCACAAGCAGAAACTAAAGGAGAGATCACAATGAAGCGAGTGTTCTTGTTGATTGTGTTGTTGTCGTGTGCCTATTCGTCTGTCAGTTCTGCTCTTGCGCAGGAGCAAGGTAACAGAATCTATGGAAATCGCGGTTACTACAACCAGCAGCGGCGTCAACCACCAACCAATACCGGTAGCCTTGCGGCTAATCAGTATGGTTATGCAATCGAAGCGAGTGTTCTCACCAACTTAAAACCCGATGGTTTTGTCGTTGTGTTCGGCATTAACCAGGAAGCAATTGGCGCTGCGGCCAGCAATCAGAAGGTAAATGACAAAGCTGCTGACCTCGCTAAGGCGCTCCAGCCAATGGGAATTACCGCCGACGACATCTTTGTCGATTTCATTACTCAGACTCGGGTGTACGACTACACAGTCAGCGGGGCCCGAGCGACAGAAAAAAATACTGGTTTTGAAACCAAGAAAACCATAGCGATCCGGTATCACCGTCGGGAACAGTTCGAGCGCATCGTGACCGCTGCGGCTGATCAGCAAATATTCGATTTGATAAAGGTCGACTACATCGTCCGGGACTTCGATGCTGTGCGGAAGCGGCTATTTGAAGAAGCAGTCAGAGTGATAAAAGGTAAGGAGCACAGCTACATCAGGTCTTTTGGAGTGGCGTTGATTCCGGTCGGGCTTGCAAATGAACGCTATGACGCGTTTTACCCGGCAGACACTTACGAGCGTTACCAGGCTTATGAAACGGGTGACGCTTACGCTTACACTAGTTCGGGAACAACAAGCAAAGTGATTCAACGCAAGAGCTTCACGTTCTTTTACGAGCCATTTGAGTCGAGCCGGTTCGATAGAGTTCTTGAACCGCTTGGTATAGAACCAGTGGTCCAGTTTTGTCTCTATTTGCGAATGCAGTACGACACTCCGAAGCCGAAGCAGGGCTGAGAGGTCAGAAGGAGAAAAGAGACACGGAGACGGGGAGACAGTGGGACGCGGAGACGAAACACGGTGATTCTCCGTGTCCCCGTGTCTCCCCGTCTCCGTGTCTCTTTCCTCTTTCCCCCTTTCTGCGCTTATCTGATAAGCTGAAACCCACACCACCTTTGCCCCGAGCCGCAAAATGAGCAACGGAGGCGTTCAACATCTTAGGAGACATCTGATGAAAACAACTCTGTTCCTTCTTGGTTTTCTTGTTTTGTGTTTGATATCAACCACCGTGCAAGTGTCGGATGCGCGATTGGTGCAAACAAAACCGCCAGACACTCTAGTCATGTCAGAGAAGTCGGCGCTGGGTAAAGTTACGTTCAGCCACGTCAACCACACCACCAAGAACTACAACATCGAAGGAATAAGACCAATTGCGTGCACTGAATGCCACCACGTGGAGCAGCCCGCGAGCGAAGCCAGGAAGTTTCCACCCCACCAGACTGCATACCCACCCGATCGAACCACGACACTGACTGCCGATCTTCTAACGAAAGAGCCCGAAACCAAGGTTGTGCCGTGCCGGAACTGTCACGCGCGCAAAGACGAAAAGCCCACCGTCTGGCCCGATTTACCGCAGATAAAGAGTGAGAATTCCACGGCAATGATCACGCTGACCAACCAACAGGCATTTCATCGCGCTTGTGCCGGTTGTCATGACCAGGTTGTGAAGGCACGACCTGATGTCAAATCGCCAACGACGACAAAGTGTACGGCTTGCCACAAAAAATCGGCCGCATGAACCGGTAGTTAACTGAACACGCCCTCGCTCGAGTTTGCATAACACTCAAGTCTCATCGCAGAGTGCAACGTGCGAAAGATCAGCCCTCAATCTTCATTGAAATCACTCAACTTAGCAGATCGCCGGTAGGGAAGGGTGGCTTGCCCCCGCTCAATGTCCCTTCCATTCAACGTTGAGAGTGAGGCAGGTTGAGCGGGGGCAAGCCACCCTTCCTCACCGCGTTTATTGGATCTTGAGCTGTTTCAATGAAGATTGAGGGCTGATCTTTCGCACGTTGTACTCTGCGATGAGGCTTGAGTCAGCCTGATTTTTATCAACTTGGTCCAATCCGCTGCCGAAATCCGCGTTACAAGTGTTGGGGGCACCAACCTGAATGACGATGTATGGAACCTTAGGAGGTGTTCCACAAATGAACCACGGTTATACCTATCAATCAGCGTTGCAGACCTCGGAGGCGGTTCATTGGCAGATTGAGGACATCATTGGCGGCGAAAAACGCCTTGATTTCTCGAGGCCATTCATGCCGGAGTCGTTGGCTCGCGTGAAGTCGCTGCTGTTTCTCTCAGATGATGAAAAGCGGATACTCAATCAAATCCGGGGAAATGCTTATCTCTGCATCTTCGGATTAGTGGAAGAATTCATTCTGCCGTTCGTCCTGGATCAAACGCGACCACAATTGCCAGATGACGACTACCGCACGCGCGCGCTCTTAGCGTTTGCCGGCGAAGAGGCAAAGCACATTCATCTCTTCAAGCAGTTTCGTCAGGAGTTTGAAGCTGGCTTTGGAACCTCGTGCCCGGTGATCGGTCCGCCTGAGGCGATCGCAAAAGCGATTCTCGATCATGATCCCCTGGCTGTTACTTTCACCGTTCTACACATCGAATGGATGGTGCAGCGTCACTACACCGAGAGCATCAGAGACAACCAGGACCTCGATCCGCAGTTCAAGAGTCTGCTGAAGCACCATTGGCTTGAAGAGGTGCAGCACGCCAAGCTGGATACTCTGTTGGCAGAAGAGTTGGCTGCTGGGCGAACCGAACAGCAGATCCTTGATGCTGTCGAGCAGTACATTGAAATCGGCGGCTTCATCGATGGCGGATTGAAGCAGCAGGTCGAGTTTGATCTCGACAGTTTCGAGCGTGCCACCGGTCGCAAACTCGACGAGTCAGAGAAGCTCCAATTTCGTGCTGTACAACTTCAGGCGAATCGTTGGACGTACCTGGGAACGGGCATGACCCATCCGAAGGTTCTCAAGACTTTGGAAAGTTTGACACCAAAGGCTCGTCAGAGAATCGAGAACATTGCACCAGCGTTCAGCTAATTTGAGAGTTGCTTCGATGCAAAAAGACGAGTGGATGAAAACCGCTCGTCTTTTTTGTGATTCTTACACCGCAAATAAAACAGTTAAGAATTTTGCAAAATTTCCTGCTAAGTGGTATTTGACGCAGTGTCATGGCCGACAAGCGAGTTAAGGGTAGGCTGTCGCCAAAAGACGAATCGCTCAAATCGCAGTACGCCGGTCACACTATCAGGCTTGAGTTTGACGGGACACCCCCCGGTACAAACGATCCCTCGCTCACCTTTCGTGCGTCGCTAACGGCACCGGTCAATCCGGATGGCGCTTTTGAATTCGTCAGCGATGAGCGTGTGTTGGGAGACCAGACCGCTGTTCTGGAGGTTCGGTCTCCACTCGGTACACGTCTGTTTTCGTCATCGCTTGGCAGTTTGCTTGAACAGGATCGAATTCGCCAGATCACTGTCGACCCTGAGCTTCCGTTCGAAATTGCACCACATCCAGATCCGCTGAAAGGAAAACGCGCGGTCCTCACCGGGCGCATTCTTGACCTCGATTCAAAACGTCCTGTTTCAAACAGACAAGTTTTGATATTTGCCATTCCCGCCGGCGCAGCCGACGAAGAACTGGAGATCGCGAACATCCCTGTCTTTGCAGCGCGGACCAACGAGAGCGGCTATTTTTCTGGAGAACATCCGGTCGGATCTTTTGCTGCGGCGGTTGCCGACATCGATGGAGTGCGTACGCCCGTTCGTCTGGATCCCGATGGCACATTCCCTCTGCGAGTTGTGCTGGTCGTTTCGCTGCCGCCAACTCAGCCACCAACGACCGGCGTATCGTCGCCTCCACGTGCGCCAGACGAGGAAGAACTGCTTAGCGCGCCAGAGTTGTTTTCGAATGATCTCGGCGTCGGAAGTTGCGTCGACTTCACTGTGCCAAATCGAACACTCGAAGAAATCCCCTTCTACAAGATCGTTCGCACAACTGATCCGGAAATCAAGGGCACTAATATCGAAGCGCCGATCAAAGTGCTTCCTGATTTTGATCGACTAATCAAACAACTCGCGTTTGGACAGGGCACTGTTGATAGCAAGTTGAAGGTCAACGCCGCCTCGCAGATAACTTTTGGTCTCACTTCCACGGGCAACACGCTTCTCTCCAACAGAGAGGTAATCGGTACACGCGCAAGCGAAATTGCGGACGCGTCAATTGATGAAGGAGCGATTCGTGCGGCCAGAATCAATACGCCTCGGATCGAGGGCGTCAATCGGACACCTGCGACTGCCTTCGATAAATTTGCAAATCCACCGCTGGTTGCGATTGAGACTAACGGCGTGGCGGCGGTTGGAGAGTGGCGTGAGGCTGTCGAGACACCATCAATCGACGTTGCATTGAAAGAAGCACTGCCGACTCTCTCGGCGGAAAGTTTACGGTCGGTATTGGTTGATCCGGATGAATTTACTCCCGTCAGTCTGATGACAGCAGAACGGCTGTCAGCTCATCAACTACTTTCTGAACTAGTTCGCGTAACGCGCAAACCGGTTGCTGGTCGCGGTCCCCTGGATGAACAAAACTTTGTTGATTGGGACGACACACCGACCTTCTACCAAGCTACCACTATTGCGCACGGACACATTCTCCAGTTTCGCCAGGTGTGGAAAGCGGACGGATATTCGCTTGGTGACCTCCTGCACAGTATTCCTTTGGCTCCATGTCAGAAGAAACAGATCGTCACTATCGATTGGGATCGCCGCGAAGATGCTGTTCGAACTGAAGACCTAAGCGAGCGCGAGTTTTTGTTTGCGAATCTCGTGCGAGATCGCGACGTCAAGGAGGTGATGGATACTGCGCTCAGTGAGGAAATCGATGGTGGATCGACGGCCAAGACTTACGGAGGGGGCGGCGGACTAGGCTTTGCAATTGGCCCACTCGTACTTGGCGCCAGTGGCGGTGGCTCGGGTGCAGATTCCACAGCCTGGCAGGACTCTTCGCGTGAAATCAGCGCGTCGACGATGCAAGACCTGAAGGATCGAATCAATCAATCAGCGGCCGCAGTGCGGAGCCAGAGGGCGACCGTCGTTCAAACACTCGGACAAGGCGAACGACAACGTGTTGAGACAGAGGTCATCGCAAATCATAATCATTGTCACGCTCTGACGATGCAATACTTCGAAGTACTGCGGCACTTCCAGGTACTGGAGGAGTTAGCGGAGGTACGCGAATGTTTGTTTGTACCTTTCTTGATGACGCGATTTCATGACGCGAAGGTGTTGCGATGGCGAGACGCTATCGTGCGAAATTGTCTCAAGCGTAGTTTGCTGCCGGCGTTCGACGCTATTGAGCGCATTCAACTGAACTACGTCGGTTCGGATCTGCCGCTCGGGATGTTTGCGGAAGAACCACTTGAAAGCCTCGACGGAGAACTCCGTGTCAACATCACCATCGCCCGTCCGCGTGATCCGAAGACAGACGAGGCAGATTACTTCGAAAAGGTTTGGCCATTTTGGACGCGACTTATCGGTGGCAATCCCGCAGATGTTTTCGAACGATTTCTCGCAAACCAGCAGTTTAAGGATCGCATCTTCCGAGACCAGCTCGCACCACAAATAGCTGAAAAATTCATCGCTTCATTGCGAGTCGTGCTGCTGACAGACGATGGCGCTGAAATCGAAGCGAATCTTGATCCTACGCTGGCTTCGAAATATCGTGTTGGACAAACTCATACTGTAACGCTCGTCGACAGTGGTAACACACCTGCGATTCCTCGGAAGAACATAGTGGCGGTGGAGCTTCGGAGTGACTATGAATTGCCGGAGCATTCACAAGTCGTTGTCGAGAGCGCCAGTTTCCTTTATTCGACACGCCATCTTCGACATTCGCTTTACCAGAACTCGCGTGTGCTTGACGATTTGCTTTTTGGCGATCCTGTTTACCTTTCAACTTCGCGATTATCGAAAGAGGAAGAGAGAAATCCGCGCGCTGAAGATCAGGAGTTGCGGCGCAAGTTGTTGACTCATCTCAACACCAATCTGGAGTACTACCACAAAGCAATGTGGTGGTCGATGGACAAAGAGCGTCGCTTTATCTTGCTGGATGGCTTCCTCGCGCCAAACTCCGGTGGACGTAGTGTGGCATCGGTGGCCCACAACGATTTGATCGGGATCGTCGGTAACTCGCTGGTGTTTCCAGTCGTTGCCGGATTTCAACTCGATCCGCGGTATCGCGCGATAAAAGAGCAAGCGGAGGCTGATCCACGCAAGCCAGCTCCCGATTTGTTCGACCTATACGCGCCAATCACTCCAGATCCACCTCGTCTGCTAAGTGTGCCCACGAAGGGTGTGTTTGCAGAGGCCGTGATGGGTGCGTGCAACTGCTGCGAGAAGATCGACGACAGTCGGTTCTGGAGGTGGAGCGAATCACCTTGCCCAGATGATCCTCCGCAGATCGCTCCGGTGAACGTTGCAAGTCGTGTTGGTCCAACTCCGGATCTAACCGCAACGGATTTCCCGGCTCCGATTGTTAACTTCCAAAATATTCCTGAAGCACCGGACCCGACAGGTCTTTCTGCTGCACTCCAACTTCTTGGACGCGGTGATCTGTTCCGCGACATAACCGGTCTGACACAGAATCAGAAGAACGCGCTCGCAACTCTTCAGGCATCGCTTTCAACCGCTGGGGCATTCGGCCAGGAAGCGATTCAACTCGCGCATGCGCAAGCTGCAGAGCGGAACATCGATAAAACGCTGAACAGTGTGCTTGAGGCGAAGAAGGATGGTCGACTCACCGACGAAGCAGCGCGGGCCGTGATGAAAGGCGCGCTACAGAACTTCCTCGGCAAGCAGGGAGAGAAAGACGCCTCTGTGGTTGATGCCAAGGGAGTTACAGAAGCGATGGGCGCCGCGCTCGATGCCGATAAGAGCAAGGTGACCGTTACGGATGAGAAGGCAGGGGAAGTTCAGACCGTCGAGGTTTCGAAGGAAGGTGGACCGGGTGCTGAAGGCCAGGCGCTTCTTGCGAGTGCTTTTGACGATACCGTTACCGACCTCCTTGATGTACCGGCGACCCAGGAAGGAGTCGATGCTGCGGGTAACTGGGCAATCAGTGTGACAACGCACCGGCTTGATCAATTATTCGATCTTTATATGGCGTCACTTGGTGACCTCACCAAGACGGGGACAGAAACGATTGTGTTTAAGCTCCATTGGCGCGATGTCGGACTCTCAGGAGGCTTTATCCAAGTAAACCCAAATGATCCGGATCTCTTCGAGATTCAGGCTGACATGCGCATCTGTTTTCCGATAGCCCGCGCAGGCGCCACAGAAATGGCACCGTCCGACGAGCCTTATCCGATAGTGCTGATCCTCCACGGGGCTCACGAAGGCTGGCGGGCGAACCTCGCAACCTTGCGACCTACAACTCCGACCCGGACGGTCATGATCACACAGAAAAATGGCACGGCAGACATTGTTCCTACGCGAACAGCCGATGCCTCAGGTGAGGTGAGGAGTCATCGCGGCTACGGGGCTTTACAACAGGAACTGGCCCGACATGGAATCGTGTCGGTAAGCGTTAATACGAATTTTGCCAACAGTCTTAACTCGCCGCTTCGCGTGCGCTCTGAAACAGCCATACGGTGCCTCGATCTTCTAAGATCTAGAGCAGAAACGGACACACGCTCTCCTTATTTCAAACGCTTGGATTTCAGCAAGGTCGGATTGATGGGACACTCACGAGGAGGCGATGCGGTTGTAGATCTATATAATTTGAATGAGGCCCGTATCGCTGATCCGAATTCCACTGAGCCAAAGTATAAGATTCGCGCGATCTGTCAACTTGCGCCGACTGACCAAACGGGCGACGTAACTGGTACCGGCAAACTTCAGTTGTTTGCGGACGATGTATTCTTGTTTGGCATGTACGGGTCACAGGATGGAGATGTGTTCACGGGCGCGCCTTTCACACATTACGACCGCGCAACGTGTCCGAAGTCGCTGGTCTTCATTCGAGGTGCCACACACAACCGTTTCAATAGTGAATGGGGCCTTAATGATCCTCGTCTCTCTCCAGATATTGCCGGGAAGCCGACCAAACGAAAGGACTTCGATGTTCACACGAGGCTCTTGAATGAGTACGTTGGGGGCCTCTTTAGATGGAAGCTTAAGGGCGTTAATGCTCAACAGGGGTTATTCGACGGTACGAGAAACAACTCAGCCGGGACCGGGGGAGCTCACATACCGGTTTCAATTCAATGGCAGTTTGGTGAGCGCGTGGCGGTTGTCGATGACTTTGAGAATCCTAATACGAATAATCGAACGGCAGCGCGATTGATGCAAAATGGAACAATCGTCGCTATGCGGGCTACCACTCCACCAAAAGAAGCGCCATTTCAACGCCCGCATCCAACCAATGCCGTTCGGTTTACATTGACAGCAGGCGGTAGCTTCAGACTTACCGAAGGTTTGTCACCGCTTGATTTCATTAGCGATTTCGACGCACTGACGTTCCGCATGCACAGAGGATATGCCGACCTCAAGGACGACGCTACGATCGCTCCCTCAACATTGAAGTTTCCAAAAATCACTATCACTATTCGCGAGGCTGGAAGAGAAGGAAAAGTTACGGACATTTATGCGGGGAATATGCCGCCAGCTACGCCAGACTATCAACCCGTTCGCTTCCCGGATAAGTCAACCGATACTAATGTGACCAAAGTCGTATTCCAAACTTATCGAATCCCTATATCGTCGTTCACTGGTCTAAATACAGGACCAATAGATGTCAATGCGTCGTCGGAAATCGTAATTGAACTTGATCCAGCCAGTCCGATGGATGTGTTCATCGACTCCGTATGTTTAGTCAAGAGGTAGGCAATGGATGAGCCCATCGATATAAGGAACATTGCGGTAATCCCGTTTGAAGTCCCGAATACGTTTGGCTGGCGCTTTCAGGTGATTGTTGGAGGTGGTCCATTTATCGTATCCGGAATCCAATTTCAGGCTAGGCTCGGTGATCAGCAGCTTGAAAGTATTCAAATCAGCCCTGATGGCACTGGTTTCGGTGGTTACATCAAGGACCCGCCGCAAGATGGCGACACGCTTTTTTATAACTACCCGGGGGAGGATGAGGTTGATACAGAATTAGCATTTCGTGATCAGCCAGCGTGATAAGTGAATGCGAATAATTAAGGGAAAGCTTCTCGGTCAGAGTGGTGGCTATGCAGCGCATGCCGTGGAGTTGTCGTTTGACTTCAACAAACCTGCGCCTGATGCGCCTGACTTGAAGCTGACGTTGCCGTTCTCCGCAAGAGCAATCGCAAGCGACAACGGAGACTTCACGATAGAGCTACCCGATGACGTTCAACCAAGTGAGCCCATCAACGTCTCTGTTTTTGATCCATCAGGCGTTCGACTGTTGCAACAAACGCGTAATTCCTTGCCGGCCGCAAACGAACTCCTGCAGCTAAACGTCCAACCGTCGACACCTTTCGACCTCCCGAATCCAGATCCGTTTATCAATGCGCCCGAGAAGTTCTTCGGACATCTAATCGCACGTCAGGGAAGCGCAACTGTCGCCGGTAGACAAGTGGTGCTCTTTGGAAAGCGTAAATTAGAAAGCGGCGCACCTGATCCGATCGAGACTGTACTCGGGGTTACGCAGTCGGCGGCGACTGGTTATTTCTCGATGCCGTATCCGCGTGTTCTTCTTGTCTCAGCGCGATTAGACGTGTCTGGAAATACTGACGCTGCTGCAGGAATCATCACGCTTGTTGGGGATGGACGCGTGCCGGCTGAAGTTCGGCTGATAGTTAACATCCCGATCGACTCACCTGATACTCCAAAACCGAATGGCGTGCCTCGAGATCCGGAACAAGAGGATCTAACAAATGCTCCTGAAGTCTTTACTGCGGATCCTGCAGTCGGCAAATGCGTTCGGCTCAACGCACCAAACCGGACTCTCGAAGAGTATCAATACTTCACAATCGTCAGAACCACGGATCCATTCATTCTTGGTCAACGTCCAGATCCCCCCGTTCGTCCGCCTCGCGGGGTGCTGGATCTAGCGGGCAAACTCGCTCTAGGTCTGAAATCGATCGACGCGAACATCAAGACTAAAGCCGGACCTGAGCAAGGCACTGATCGTCCTCAATCCGTTGCTTTCGACTCAAGCGGTGCGGCCGTTGCCGCAAGCTGGCGCAACTTTCTGGATCCCGAGAGTGTTAACCACGCTTTCCAAGCTGAGCCGCCGCGCGTTTCAGCGGATGTGCTCGCGAACGTACTCACCGATCCTGACGGATTCACTCCAGTGCATTTGATGGCCGCTGAACGATTGTCAGCGTTCAACTATCTCCGCGATGTAGTTGCGTCCGTCGGCAAGCCGGCAGCCCGCGAGCGACAGGACATGAGCGTGAACAATCCCGCGGATTGGGATGGTCTGCCACGTTCAGCGCAGGCAACTACAATCGCGCACGGTCATATCCTGCAATTCCGTCAGATATGGAAGGCTGACGGATACTCGCTTGGCGATCTGGTCTACAGCCTGCCGCTCGCGCCCTGCCAAAAGAAAGAGATCGTTATCGTCGATTGGGACCGGCGCGAGTCGGCGATTCGTTCGGAGAGCAGAGTCTTTGAAGAACGACTAGATGCGCGCCTTGAACACGACCGAGGGATCAGCGAGATAGTGAAGTCAGTATTGACTGAGAGTGTGCGAGGAGGCTCGAGTTCGAATGTGTGGGCTGCGGGTGGAGGGTTTGGTTTAGGGATACCAATTGGCTCCGGCTTTCTTGGAATCGGCGGGGGCGGCGGTGCTGGTGGTGCTAGTTCCAAAGCGTGGCAAGATTCATCGAGATCACTATCCGCGAGTACGTTGCAGCAACTGAGGGAGCGAATCACGCAATCAGCGTCTGCGCTTCGAAGTCAACGCATCTCGGTAGTGCAGAGTGTCCGTCAGGGTGAAACTCATCAGGTGCAGTCGGAAGTGGTAGCGAACCACAATCACTGCCATGCAATCACCGTCGAGTACTTCGAAGTCCTGCAACACTTTCAGATCCATCATCGCCTTACATCGGTGCGCGAATGCCTGTTCATCCCTCTGCTGATGACGGAATTCACTGACACCAAGGTGATTCGGTGGCGCGAGGCGCTCGAACCATTTCTTTTGAAACCAGAACTCGCCGAAGGTTTCGATGCGATCGAGCGGATCCAATCGGGATACGCAGGAACGAATTTTCCGCTTGCCACATTTGGCGAGCAGCAGATGCGCACGGTTAGTGGCGAGCTGAATATTCGTTTGAGCATTGCGCGACCGCGCGATCCGCAGGAAGGCGAAGTGCTTGATGATTATCTCCAAGCTGTGTGGAACTTCTTTGGCCCGGGCCTGGCGAAGACGCTCTACAACATGCACATCGACAAACAGCAAGAAAAAGATCGGCGATTCCAATCAGAGATTGCTCCACGGATGGCCAAGGAGTTCGTCAATTCGATCGATGTTCAATTCCAGCTGACGAATAACCTGGTGGCGCAAGCTAACCTGGATGTGACTTTGGTTGGTAGCTATAGAGAAGGGCAGTCGCATGTCGTGCGGATTAATCCTGGAGCTGGTATGCCACAGTTTCAGCGTAACACAATTAAGGGTCTTCGCTTGTCGACCACTAAAGAGCTGCCGGCTGGATCCCGGGTGATCGTTGAGTTCGCAAACATCCAATACACTGCCGATACGCATTCTGAGCAGCTACATTCGAGTCCTCGCCTGCTGTCGGATCTTGGTGCCGGTGATCCACTGTTTCTGAATTCAACAAGACTCACAGACTTCGAACGAAGAAATCCACGGCTAGATGATCTTGGTAAACGGCGGCGGTTGCTGCGTCACCTCAACGAGAATATTGAGCACTACCATCGCATCATCTGGTGGCGAATGGACGCCAGCCGGCGATTCATGTTGCTCGACGGCTTTGAGGCACCGTTTACTGATGGTCGTAGTGTTGCGTCGGTGGTTGAGAATCGAATCGTCGGGATCGTGGGCAACTGCCTCGTGATGCCCATTGCACCCGGATATCAGCTGGATCCTCGCTACCGGCAACGGATCGAGAATCCGGAAGCGGGTGAGGTGCGAGCGCCAACGCTATTGGATCTCTACACGCCGTTGACACCTCCTCGTCCGCTGCGCATGAGTCTTCCGACGAAGGGTGTATTTGCAGAATCGGTAATGGGTGATTGCAATAGCTGTGAAGAGATCGATGAGAGTCGCTTCTGGCGTTGGGAAGAAGAGCCGTGTCCGGACGATCCCACGCCAATCAACGCTGTTCCCACGGAGAGTTTGCGAACAACTCCGCCAGTGCTTACGCCAAAAGAGTTACCCGCTCCGATCGTAAATATTCAGAACGCGCCAGCAGCGCCGGCGCCGACAAGTTTGGCTGCGGCATTCCAGGTCTTGGGCAATGCTAACGCGTTCCGTGATATTACCGGTCTCACACAAAATCAACTCAACGCACTATCGGCGTTGCAGAGTTCTCTAAAGACGGCGGAAATGTTTGGTAAACAAGCTGCAGGATTCGTGAAGGCACAAGCTGCGCAAAAGCGTTTGCCGAGAGTGCTCGACTCCATTAAGAAGGCACGTGAAAAAGGTCTAATCAATGCAGACGACGAGAAACAACTGAACGCCCAGGCATATGAATCTGCGTTTGGATTGCCGCCCGGTTCTACGCAGAAACCTATAGACAAACCTGCCGTCACAGACTTCTTAAAGAGTGCTGCGAAATCGCCGAAGATGAAGGCTTCGATTAGCGACCAGGTGGGCGATCGCAAGCAATCGGTAACTATCGAGAAGGATGATTCGGCGAAGAGAAACGTTGATTTCGTCGTCGAGGGTCGATTGCGACCTCTAAAGCAACCTTCCACTAACACCTGTTGGGCCACAGTGGCCACAATACTTTTCTCGTGGAAGAACGATAAGGAAGCCGCGATCGAAGACGTTATGGCAGTCGCGGGTCAGGAGTTTCTCGACTTGTTCAACGCCAACGACGGTTTGAAAGGCAGTGACAAGCCGCGCTTCTTGCAAGCACTCGGACTCGTCGCTGAGCCGCCGATGAGTTTTAGTGTCCAGGGGTTCGAACGATTGTTGCGAGCCCATGGTCCACTCTGGATTACCGCTGATGAGGATCCAAGCGAAGACTTTTCTGTTCACGCGCGCGTCCTGATCGGTCTGCGCGGCGACGGTACACCGGACAATACGGACGCAATTTTCTTCGACCCAGATCCTGCTCCCGGGAAGGACGTTCGCGGAAGTGAGACCGTCGCCGCTCTGCAAGAAAAGATGAGGCAGTTGGCGATTGGCGATTCGTCGGGCGGTGGTTCATTTCGCGCCCAGGTAGTGCATTTCTGAATACTGCAGGGCTCCTCTGCGCTCCTCTTCGTGCTCTGCGTCTCTGCGTTTTCTCCGATTTATCTGCACGACTCAAGTAATCAGTTTTGTGAGCGCCCCGAAAGACTTACTGGATTGTGAGTGTAGAGACTTCAACAAAAACGCAGAGACGCTGTGGAGTATGCTGAGACGCAGAGCAGCGCAGCCGCAACCAAACATTTCCTGCAAAGGCGCAAAGGAGCAAAGATGACAATCGAGGCTAACCTCTTTCTTCTTTGCTCCTTTGCGCCTTTGCGGGAAACGTTCTTACAAAAACAAGAACTTGCGAACTTGCTACGCAGAGAGTTGCCCTACCATTGCCTTCCATAAATCAAATGAAGTAAGAATGTCGCTGCACTCCGCAATTGAGTAACCCTACAACCGTCCCAAAATGTTCGTTCGCTTAAGTCGACTTGAGTGGAGGATATTCAGGTGTTCAATTGGAAATCGCTGACGCTCGTTCTTCCTTTCTTCACCTCCGCAGTGATCTTGGTTAATGCGCAACAACAGAAAATCAAAAACGCGGTTCCATACGCTGCCCAGCCATTGCCGCTCGCCGCAGTTCACGTGACTGGTGGGCCGCTCAAACGCGCTCAAGACCTGAATGCTGAATATCTGCTAAAGCTCGAGCCGGATCGGATGATGGCGTTTTACCGCAAGCGCGCCGGACTGAAACCGAAAGCAGAAGGCTACGGAGGTTGGGACGGCGATGGTCGAAACCTGACTGGACATATCGCCGGTCATTACCTTTCGGCAGTCTCGATGATGTATGCGGCGACCGGCGACCAGCGATTCAAAGATCGGGTCGATTATCTCGTGAAAGAAATGAAGGAGGTGCAAGACAAGAACGGCGACGGCTTCCTCGGTGCGCTGGAAGGTGCGCGTGAAAAGTTTGCCGAGGTCGCTGCCGGAAATATTCGCTCTACCTTCTTTGATCTGAATGGTCTCTGGTCTCCCTGGTACACGCTTCATAAAACCTATGCCGGCTTGCGCGATGCTTATCGCTACACCGGGAACCGAACAGCGCTCGAGTTGGAAACCAAATATGCCGCATGGGCCGAAGCCATTCTTTTGAAGATGAACCCCGAACAGATTCAGCAGATGTTGAATACGGAGTTTGGCGGTATGAACGAAGTATTAGCCGATCTTTATGCTGATACCGGAGACCAACGCTGGTTGAACCTTTCGCACCGCTTCGATCACAAGGCCGTTGTCGATCCGCTTTCACGACGTGAAGACCGGCTTTCAGGGTTACACGGAAACACGCAAGTGCCAAAGTTGCTCGGCGTGTTGATGCGTTACATCTATGCGGGCGATAAAGCAGACGGAATCGCAGCTGAGTTCTTTTGGGACGCCGTCGTGAATGATCACACCTATGCGACGGGAGGCCATGGCAAGGATGAATACTTTGGACCACCTGACGAGTTGAGCGAACGCATCGATGGCCGCACGAACGAGAGTTGCAACGTTTACAACATGCTCAAGATGACGCGGCAACTTTTCGCGGTAAAGCCCGAGATGAAGTATGCGGAGTTTGAAGAGCGAGCGTTGTTCAATCATGTACTTGGTTCGATTGATCCGGAGGACGGGCGTACGTGTTACATGGTCCCAATTGGTCAGGGGGTCAGGCACGAATACCAGGATATGTTCCGCAGCTTTACCTGTTGCGTGGGCAGTGGCATGGAGAGTCACAGTCTTCATGGCGACGGAATCTATTACGAGTCAGCCGATCGCCTTTGGGTGAACTTGTATGTGCCATCCACAGCAAACTGGAAAGCAGCCGGCGTTCAATTCGCAATGGACACCGACTTTCCGGAAGGCGAAAAAGCAACGCTCAAACTTAGTATGCAGCGAGCTAAGCAATTCACGCTCGCTCTGCGCCGGCCGTCATGGTCCGAAGCGGGATTTGAAGTTCGCATCAATGGACAGCTGTTTAAGGATGTTTCTGGGCCGGGTACTTACGTTGCCCTCAAAAGAAGTTGGAAGACCGGCGACGTTGTGACTGTAGCTCTTCCGAAATCACTGCGTATCGAAGGACTCGCTGACAACAAAAACAGAGCAGCGCTGATGTGGGGACCACTCGTTCTTGCGGGAGACCTGGGGCCGGAGCGACGCGGTGGACCAGGCGATCCGATCCCTTCTTTTCTAACTGAATCGCGGCCGATTGAGGAGTGGTTGAAGCCTGAACGCGAGAAACCAGGCAGTTTTCGCAGCGAAGGAATTGGGCGTTTGACCGATCAATCAGAGAAGGAGGTTGAGTTCATTCCATTCTATCGATTACATCGTCGCACCTATTCGATCTACTGGGACCTGTACAACTCCGACACTTGGACTAAACGACTCGCAGAAGTCGCCGCAGAAAATGCGAGAAGCAAGCAGATCGATTCAATGACGACAGTGTTTGTTCAGCCGGGAGATACTCAGAAAGAAAAAGAGTTTAACCAGCAGGGCGAAGAGACGAGCACCGATGGAACGTCGGGCCGGCGTGCGCGCCGTGGCAAGAAGTGGTTCTCGTACGATCTACCTTCTGATTCAACGAAGATCCCGGCGCTTTTAATCACTTACTTCACTATCGAACGCTCGACACGCACGTTTGACATCCTCGTTGATGGTCAACGCGTGGGCCAACAAAAAATAGAGCGCAGTGTTCCGGGAAGTGCAGCGGGCCACTTCTTCGACGTCGAATACAAGATTCCCACGGAACTCTTAAAGGACAAGAAAAAGATCACCGTGCGATTTCAGTCGACGGGCGGCAATGAAATCGCCGGGGTTTACGGAGTTCGATTGATCAGAGTTGGTGGAGATAAATGAGGGTCGAGTTGATATCTATTGAGCGGGTAGTTTTCCGGCGCTGCTTATTTGACGACCAATATGCGCGCAGCATTAATTGCTTTGTACAGCCTGGTCGCTAATTCCGGGTCTAAGTTTCGTAGTTTTGCGTGCTGTGTCAGCGATGCCGAACGATCTTTCAACCCAAGATAAGCCATCCCGAGGCTATAAACCGCTGGGGCATTGTTTGGTGCGTGTGTCAAAGCCGCTTCGAAGTATCTGACGCTTTTAGAATAGTCGCGGAGACTAAAGCTAACCGCACCGAGATTGTATTTTAGTTCGAATGAATCCGGCGTGAGTGTGAGTCCTTTAATCAACGCGGTCCTCGCTTCCTCAAATCGGCTTAGTCGGTGATATGCGACGCCCAACCCGTTGTAGGCGAGGGCGAACTTCGGGTTGAGTTCAATCGTCCGTGCGAACGATGCCAGCGCGGTTTTGTAGTCACCTGTTTGAAGGGAGGCATTACCCAGATCATTGTGCGCCGCCGGATAGTTAAAGTTTAACTGAATAGCTTTCTGCAGTTCTTCGATCGCGTGAGGCACCTCGTGGATTTGTAGATATATGTTACCGAGGTTGTATCTAAAGAGTGCGTTATCGGGCTGAAGGCTAACTGCACGTTCAAGACATTTCGCAGCGTCGTCTAACCGCCCCACTTCAACATACGCGTGTCCCAGATTGTTTTGTGCTGTCGCATTATTTGGGTCCAGCTGCAGCGCCTTGAGATAAATGTCAACCGCCTCCCGCCAGCGATGGGCTCGTCCCAATGCATTTGCTTCATCGACAAAGTTGATGGAGGGAATCAACGGTTGCGAGGCAGGCTTTTCATAGAACGTAGCAGGTTCCTGCGCGATTGCCGTTGCAGTTAGAAGAATGACTGTAGCTAAGGTGAGTAAACTTGACTGAACTGTCGCGAACTTTACAACAACCAGCGATTCACGGGCACACGAATGCTTTGGGGAGTTCATTCTGGGCCGCTCCTTTTTGAAAAGAACTAACTTGAGGTTAGATTGCTGGTAGTACCGGACTAAAACAAACGGAAAGTTTCGCGGCTCCTTTTACGGCAAGTCGAGTGTTATGTCAACTAGATTTTTGCAGGCGCTCTACGAGAATTTGAAGCGAGTAAATCTGTACTCCATCAAGCGATTTGGTTTACTCTTTCAGTCTACATCCGGTCGAAGCATTTCAAATCCAATAGTCGAGTCGTGACGAATTGCGCATTCCGCCAGCGGGAACTCGTCTGAATAACACCGCCGACAGCTGGCGAGCGATACTCGGTCATAGTGGCCGCTTGATGGTGTTACTGTGTCTCGCAATCTTACTCAACTTCGTATTCGGTAACGCGGTCTCTTCTCAATCGCCGAACCAAACTCCGCCACCACCGCCAACGCTCGGGTTGGATCAGGGATATCTTGAATTTGACTCTCCTGATTTCAAACTAAAGTTGGTGAAAGCCTCTCAAACGGTCGCGGCTTTGCAACCAAAAACCGCGCCTGAATTTGATTTCACTCCGGGTGACAGGCTCGAACGTCGTGCTTCCAATGGCTTCTATCACCTTGGCGATATAACCCTGCGTGTTCGCGCGAGCAACACTGAACCGTGGCAGGAACTCGACACCGCCAAGGCACGTCAGCCAATCACGGCCTTGCCAACGTCTGCACGAGTGCTTGCTTCCGCAGATCTGACGCCGACGCTTCCTGCCAGCAGTCCTGTACAAGTCACGCGTTCATGGGTCGTTGATAATGGACAGCTAGGTTTGCAGTTTGAAATCAAGAATAAGACATCGGGCGGCCTGGAGATTGGCGCACTCGGCCTCCCGATGATCTTCAATAACATGATCACCGGCCGCAATCTGAAGGAGTCGCATGAAACGTGTTCGTTCTTCGATCCATACATCGGGGAAGACGCCGGCTATCTGCAAGTAACGCGACTCAATGGACATGGGCCTGCATTGATTGTCGTGCCCGACCTCAATGCGTCGTTCGAAGCTTATCAGTTGCTTAACGAGCCGATGCGTCCCAATCAGACCTTCGAAGGTTCATTTGCGTGGATGGTCCATACACAAGCGTACGCCGATCAGGAATGGAAAGGTGTCGAACAATGGGTTACGCCGACGCATGTGGAGATCTTCCCAGGCGCGACGATGGTGTACTCCGTTAAGTTTCTTTTGTCGGATGAGATTCGGAACATAGAGAAGACGTTAATCGCTAATCAGCGTCCAGTCGCAGTGGGTATTCCCGGGTACGTACTACCGATGGATCTCGACGCGCGGTTATTTCTGAACTATCCCCATCCGGTGAGTTCGGTCGAAGCTGAACCGAAGAGTTCGATTATCGTCAACCAGGAAAGACCCACACGCAACGGTTGGCAAGCGTATTCGTTGCGCGGAAAAACGTGGGGGCGCGCGCGACTCACGTTAACCTATGCAGACAAAACGCGTCAGACAATCAATTACTACGTGATCAAACCGGCCCCGCAAGCCGTTGGCGATCTCGGAAACTTTCTTTTCACAAAACAATGGTTCGACGATCCAAAGGATCCGTTTGGACGCAGTCCGTCAGTGATGAGTTACGATCGCGAAGCGGAAAAGATCGTGACGCAAGACAGTCGCGTTTGGATTGCCGGTCTTGGCGATGAAGGCGGTTCAGGTTCATGGTTGGCGGCTGCGATGAAGCAGTTTGGACAACCCAACCCCGAAGAGATTCGGAAGTACGAGCGGTTTATTGATGAAGTCTTATGGGGACATCTGCAGTATAAGGACGGACCAACCAAATACGGTGTACGAAAGAGTCTCTTCTACTACTCACCTACAGATTTGCCTCAATACCAATACGATCCATCTCTGAACTGGACGACCTGGACCAGCTGGAAAAAGTCTGACGCTGAAGGCATCGGTCGTGGTTACAACTATCCGCACGTCGTCGCTGCCTATTGGTCGCTCTATCGTTTGGCTCGAAACTATTCGAACCTCATTAAGAACCATCCATGGGAGTGGTACCTGGAGCAGGCTTATCAAACGACGAAGTTTACCTTTAGCCGCGCCCCGAATGGCCGCCGGCGTGTTGGTTACGTTGAGTTAGGTTTGATGGAGGGCGACATCTTTCTTGCTGTCCTTTCAGATCTGAAGCGCGAGGGTTGGACGGAGAAAGCGCAGGAGATTGAGACGTTGATGAAAGAGCGCACTGATCGCTGGCGCCAGGAAGCATTTCCCTTCGGCAGTGAAATGGCCTGGGATTCGACGGGTCAGGAAGAGGTCTACGCCTGGTGCAAGTATTTTGGTTACGACGACAAGGCAAAGGTCTCTCTGGATTCAATTATCGGTTACATGCCGACTGTGCCTCACTGGGGATACAACGGAAACGCTCGTCGCTACTGGGATTTTCTCTATGGAGGCAAAACGCGGCGGATAGAACGTCAATTACATCACTACGGCTCCGGACTAAATGCGATACCTGCATTAGCCGCTTATCGAGAGGCACCTGATGATTTTTATCTCTTGCGAATTGGCTACGGCGGCACGATGGGAGCATTGACGAATATCGATCAAGGCGGATTCGCATCCGTCGCCTTTCATTCTTTTCCGTCGACGTTGAAGTGGGACGGTTACAGTGGCGACTATGGACCAAACTTTTTTGGCCATGCTTTCAACACGGCAACTTACATCATCAATCATCAGGAGTTTGGTTGGCAGGCCTTCGGTGGAAATGTGAAGGTGAATGGTGATTGGGTGCGAGTAGAGCCTCTCGACTCGTTTCGGATGCGTGTTTATGTCGCACCTGTCGGATTATGGCTGACGTTAGATTCCGGGAAGTTTGATGAAATCGCCTTCAATAGGAAGAGTGGCCTGGTGCGAGTTAGCTTGGCGCCCGCGGATGCATACGCACTTAATGCTCGTTTGCATGTAGAACAGCCCGCTCGGATCTCAGGTGTCGCTCAGTATCGTCCACGTCGACAGCTCATCGTAGAAAGAGATGCGTATAAGATTCCGCTGACGAAGACCAAGACTGTAATTGAGCTTGCCAGTTCGACGAAATAACAGTGACACCAAGTCACGGTCGACGTTCCAAAGATCAGCGCTCAACTTCACTGAAACCACTCAAGCTGAAATTAATGCAAGTAGGGAAGGGTGGCTTGCCCCCGCTCAGTTTTCACAACATTCAAGTTCGAAGAATACGCTCAACCGATGTCCGATACGCTTCAGCTTGTCGTTTACGTGCGGAATAACTCAAGCTTGCCGGAAGTCGCTACCGAACTCTTGTCCCCTCCCTTCGTTGCTGCTTGAGTATTGGGCTGAACAACGACAAGCTAAAGCGTATCGGACATCGGTTGAGCAATTTCCTCGGGCTTGAATATTATGAAAACTGAGCGGGGGCAAGCCACCCTTCCCAACCTGCGATTCATACATCTTGGGTTATTCCGTGCAGCTTGAGTGTGATCGGTTTCTTACGTTGAGAGCGGTCACGGGTTGAAGTGGATAATCTTGAGTAGGGTATGGAACTCCTACCAATTTATTGACGTAGTGCTTCATTGAACTGGATGGCGTCGAACACTCCTCCATTTCACCTCAGCGAGCGGGTCAGCATTAGCTCGCAGCTTCCACCGATCGTTCATTCCAATCCAAGCGGAGACAAATATCATGCGGTCTTTCCTTCGAGACCTGTCATACGGGCTTAGAATGTGGCTAAAGACGCCGGGACTAACACTTGTCGCGGTGCTTTCGTTAGCTGTTGGCATCGGCGTGAACTCAACAGTCTTTGGTTTTGTCAACGCAGTCCTCTTCAAGCCAATGTCTGTTTCAAACACCGATAATCTGGTGTATGTCTTCGCGGGCTCGCGTGAGAACCCTTACCGCAACGTTTCTTACGACCGCTACCTGGAACTCAACAAGCAGAACGACGTCTTCTCGGGGCTAGCGGCTTATGCAACTCCAACGATGCTAGTGACGACCGGTGGACACACTCAAGAGATAAGCGCAGAGGTGGTTTCGGTAAATTACTTTCCAGTGATTGATGTACATCTACAGCGCGGTCCTGGGTTTACTGCCGCGGAACAGTCCATCTCTGAACCTTCGGTAGTGATCAGCGACAGCCTTTGGAGACGACATTTCAATGCGGACGCGGAGGTTGTTGGAAAGCAACTTGTTGTGAATGGCAATAGTTTTGCGATAGTGGGTGTCGCTCCGGCAAGCTTCACTGGTACTGATCCAATTGCTTCCACTGATGTGTGGATGCCGATTGTCCAATGGGCCAACATACTCAAAACGGTCGGCCCTGGGGTAAACGATCAGAAACCGCAGCCGAACAACTCGACGGCACCTGCTCAAACGGTCGACAAAGGAAGACTTGATCCAGATCATAGCTGGTTACAAATGATTGGACGTTTGAAACCGGACGTTAACGCTGCGCAAGCGGAAGCGGTAATGACGACAATCGCTACACGCGTGCAGGTTGGCACTGAAGTACCGCAAGGCGGTTGGAAGGTGACTCTTTCGCCTGTAACAGCGATAAATCCGCGAATGGCAGAAGTACTACCCGTCGGCGTAATAATCGTAGCCTTAACGGGTCTCGTCCTTTTGATTTGTTGTGTGAATGTAGCGAGTCTTACGCTCGCGCGGGCGATTGTGCGACGGAAGGAGTTTGCGATTCGCATGGCCCTGGGCGGAAGCCGTAGACGTCTCGTGCGCCAGTTACTAACAGAGAGCGTGCTGCTTTCGATCGTCGGTGGCGCGCTTGGGTTACTCCTGGCGTATTGGACCACACGCACGGTGCTTGGATTGTTGCCTCCTGGTGATCTCGGGTTTTCTGGCGGCGTTGCATTTGATCAGAGGGTGCTGTTGTTCTCTTTTGTCATTTCGTTACTGACGGCTTTGATCTTTGGATTGGTGCCGGCGATGAATACGTTTCGCCTAGATCTGGTGAGCTCGCTCGGCGCGGACGCGATGACTCTAGGTAGACGAAGAAAAATTAACCTGCGGCGTGTCCTGGTTGTGACGCAAATTGTCGCGTCGCTGGTTTTGTTGATCTCGGCAGGCCTTTGTTTGCGCAGCTTTCAAAGAGGCGAGGTCGTGAGTCAGAGTTTCAGAACTGATAGGATTCTGCTGCTTAATCTCAATCCGTCACAATACGGATACTCGATCCGATACAACAAAGCTTTCTATCGTGAGCTGCTCTCACGAGTCACAGCCACTCCAGGCGTTGAGGTGGCGACTCTGTCGAACGTGCTTCCGCTCACCATGGATGAGTCGACCACCTTTGTGAAGGCGGAAGGTGGCGACTCGATGCGCGTTCAGCATGCGGTAGTCGCGGACGGGTATTTCAAGGCACTCGACATCCCTATTTTTCAAGGACGTCAGTTTGAAACTACGGACGACGACACGACACGCAAAGTGGTGATCATCAACGAAGCATTGGCTCGCACTTTGTGGCCGGGTCAAAGCGCCCTGGGAAGGACGCTTCGGAAAGGCCCGGAAGTATGCGAAGTTGTTGGAGTTGTGAAAAGCAGTCCCTACAACGGCTTTGGGAAAGAGGCGCAACCATTCGTTTACGTCCCGCTTTATCAAGAACCCGACAACACCGTATCGCTCATTGTGCGAACCTCGGGCGAACCGAGCGCGATGATCGGTGTGGTCGAAAGAGAAATAAAAGCACTTGGCGGAAACCTTCCAATCTTCGACTTCAAGACGCTCGACGATGTTTTGACGGCGCAACTGCTTCCGCTCAAGGCGGGCGCGGCGCTGTTGGGTTTGTTGAGCTTGATTGGACTCGTCGTCGCCTCGATTGGAATCTACGGAGTCACGTCGTATTCATTCAGCCAGCGAACTAAGGAGATTGGTGTTCGCATGGCTCTTGGAGCGGATCGAAGAGAGATCCTGCGGTTGATAATGAAAGAGGGAATTAGCCTGGCACTCGTGGGCATTGCGATTGGCGTGTCGCTGAGTGTGGCGACA